>JAABUM010001690.1_pt1 | contig 31853 bp, 30 predicted proteins | sample 5559161 | NCBI WGS metagenome assembly JAABUM01 (sample SAMN10711868, study PRJNA513369) | rock metagenome | isolation source: Antarctica rocks | place: Antarctica: Victoria Land, Siegfried Peak nord
GCAACTCAGCTTCCTGCTCAGCCGTCGCAACCAAAGGAGACCGACCCGCCATGACAAACACCCAGCTTACGTCAACAATGGCCCGATATTACCTCCCGTGCGTGGAGCCAAGGAAGCCTGCTTAGCGGCGCGGCTGCACGTCCCAGAACGCCCGCGCCGACTCCATGTGCGCCTGCCCGCGGTCCACGCCGATGTCGGCCAGCATACGGTCGTCCATCTCGGCCAGCAGCCGCCGGGTGCGGCGCGCGCGCAGCATCGCCGTCAGCATCGCCCAGCCGGCGCGGACCGGCGCGCGCGGTGCGCTGCGGGGTGCGAAGTGGGCCTGGGTGAACGTGCGATGGGTTGCCATGATGGTCTCCTGCTGGTTGGCAAGGCAAACATGGGATCACCCTCGTAATCATGGAAACGAATTGCCTTGATGCAGTAGATCAACGATACTGATGACCATGACCCATCCCGCCGCGCTCGACCCCGACCTGCTCCGCACCTTCACCTACATCGCGGAGGACGGCAGCTTCACCCGCGCCGCGCAACGCGTGGGCCGCACGCAGTCCGCGGTGTCCATGCAGATGCAGCGGCTGGAAGGGCTGCTGGGGGAGCGCCTGCTGTCCCGCGCCAAGGGCGGCGCCGTGCAACTGACCCCGCACGGCGAATTCCTACTGCGCCGGGCGCGCGACCTGCTGGCGCTGAACGACGAGATCTGGACCAGCTTCCGCGTGCCGTCCGTCCACGGCACGATCCGGCTGGGCACGCCGGACGACTACGCGCTGCGCTACCTGCCGCAAATCCTCAAGCGGTTCGCCGAGAGCCATCCGTCGGTCCAAGTGGACGTGCTCTGCCTGCCGTCGTCGGACCTGGTGGAGAAGCTGCGCGCCGGGGAGCTTGACCTGACCCTGTGCTCGGACGGGCACGAGCCGCCGGGTTTCGTCGTGGAGCCGCTGTGGCACGGGCCGCTCACCTGGATCACCTCGATGCGCCATGCGCCGCATCGGCTGGACCCGCTGCCGGTGGCGCTCGCGCGGGACCAATGCCCGTGGACGGCGGAGGCGGTCCGCGCGCTGGAGGGCGCCGGGCGGCGCTACCGCGTGGCCTACCGTTCGGCGACGCAGCTTGGCACCCACGCACCGGTCTTGGCCGGGCTGGCCGTCACGGTGTCCACGATCTCCTGGCTGCCGGAAGGGCTGCGGCCGGTGCGGCCGGAAGAGGGGCTGCCGGCGTTGCCCGACTTCGGCATCATGATGATACGCAGCCCGGACGCCAGGCAGCCCACGACGGACGCCCTGGCAACCTACATCGCCGACACGTTCAGGATGGAGGGCAAGATGGAGGGCGCCCGCAGCGCGGCGGCGGCGTAGCTAGCGCGTCGCCACTATGAACAGCCGCGGGAACGGCAGCAGCACGGCGCCGTCCGGCAGCGCCGGATGGGCGTCCGCGACGCCCGCGCGGTAGCGGCGCAGATATTCCGCCCGCTCCGCCTCATCCAGTGGCGCCAGGAACGGGCGCAGGCCGCTGCCCTTGAACCACTCCACTACGGCGTCCGCGCCGCCGGGCAGGACATGGTGGTAGGTCGTGCGCCACACGTCCACGCGGCTATAATGGGGACGCAGCACGCCGTAGTACCAGTCCGGCGTGCCCATCCCCGTCCGCATCCCCGCGGCGCCGGCCGGCTTGGCAGCCCATGGGCCGTCCGCCGCAGCCTGCCGCATCAGGCGGTGCGCCGGCTCGTCCAGGTTGTCCGGCATCTGCACCGCCAGGCTGCCGCCTGGCGCCAGGCGGGCCGCCAGCCGCGGCAGCAAGCGCCGCATGGTCCGGCAGCCATTGCAGCACGGCGTTGGCCAGCAGCACCCCGAACGGCCCGGGGTCGTCCCACGCCTGGATGTCCGCTACGGCGAACGGCAGGCCCGACAGGCGCACCCGTGCGGCGGCGACCATCTCGGCGGAACTGTCCACGCCCCCGACCCGCGCATCCGGAAAGCGGGCGGCCAGCGCCTCCGTCGAGTTGCCGGGTCCGCAGCCCGGGTCGCACATCCGGCCGGCCGCCGCGGGGATGGCGACCACCAAGTCACGCGCCGGCCGGGTGCGCTCGTCCTCGAACGCCGCATACTGCGACGGGGACCAGCTCACGATGCTACAGGACGGCCAGCACGCTTTCGGCCTTGCTCACGTCGAAGTCGCCCGGCGCCTCGACCGCGAGGTGCGTCACATGGCCGTCCTTCACCACCATGGCGTAGCGCTGGCTGCGTATGCCAAGGCCGCGGGCCACGAGGTCCAGCTCCAGCCCCAGCGCCTTGGTCAACGCGGCCGAACCGTCGGCCAGCATCAGGATGCGGTCGTCCACCCCAAGCTCCTTGCGCCAGGCGTCCATCACGAACACGTCGTTGACGGCGACGCAGGCGACGGTGTCCACGCCCTTGGCCCGCAGCGCGTCCATGTTCTGCAGGTAGCCCGGCACGTGCCGCACGCTGCACGTCGGCGTGAAGGCGCCAGGCGTGGCGAACAGCACGACGGTCTTGCCGCCGAACACCTCGGCGGTGGAGACCTCCTTCGGACCCTCGGCCGTCGCGGAGGTCAGCTTCATGGGGGGGAAGGCGTCACCGGTCTTGATCATCGCAGGCATCCTTGTGGCGGTTGCCCGAACTCCTAGCGGTCCTCGGGATGCGAGTCACGCCGCCCCGCGCCATGCCCCGCCTTGCACCCCCCGCCTTGCACCCTCGCCTTGCACCAGCGCGCGCCACGCCCGCTTGCCTTGCGGCGAAGCGCGACCAACATAGGGCGGATGCTCGACGACGATACCAACCTGACGGGTCAACTGCTGATCGCCATGCCGGCGATGGAGGACGAACGCTTCGCCCACAGCGTCATCCTGCTGTGCGCCCACACCGACGAGGGCGCGATGGGCATCGTACTGAACCAGCCGCTGGCGCAGCCCAGCTTCGACGCCCTGCTGCGTCAGCTCGACGTGACGCCCGCGCCGCCGGCCCGGCAGATACAGCTTTGCAAGGGCGGCCCGGTGGACCACGGCCGCGGCTTCGTGCTGCACACCTCGGACTGGACCTGCGACGGCAGTCTGGTGGTGGACGACAACCTGGCCCTGACCGCCAGCCTGGACGTGCTGCAGGAGATCGCAGGCGGCGGCGGGCCGCGGCAGGGCCTGCTGGCGCTGGGCTACGCAAGCTGGGGACCGGGCCAGCTCGACCGGGAGATGGGGGAGAACGTGTGGCTGTCCGCCCCCAACAAGCTGGACCTGCTGTTCGACGCGGACCACGAGACCAAGTGGCGCCGGGCGCTGGCCATTCTGCGGATTGACCCGCTGCTGCTGTCGGGCGTCGCCGGGCGGGCCTGACCGGCCCGCCCCCACCACACGCCTTCACCACACGAAATGCTGGATGCACGCCGCCGGCGCCAGCCCGGCCGCCGCGGCCTCCGCCCGCGTCCGCGCGTCGTCCCCGCCCAGGTGCGCGCCGTGCAGCCCGCCCAGCACCCAGCAGGCGTCCAGCCCCACCGCCGCCGCCCCGGCGATGTCCGTCCGCAGCGCGTCGCCCACCGCCAGCACCCGCGCGTGCGGGGTCGCCAGCATGTCCAGCACCGGGCGGTAGATCGCCGGGTCCGGCTTGCCGAGCGAGCGCACGTCGCCGCCCATGCCCAAATAGCGCAGCGCCAGTGTCCCGGCGCAGACCACGCGGACGCCGCCGCGTATCACCTCCAGGTCCGGGTTGGCGCAGATCATCGGCAGGCCGAGCGCCGCGCCGCGCTCCAGCACCGGGTCGTAATGCCCGGGGTCGGACGGCGGCGCATGGTCGTCCGGCCCGGTGTTGAGGATGAAGTCCACGCCGTCCGGTCCGTCCAGCACGTCCAGGTCCAGCCCGGCCACTACGCCGCGGTCCCGCTCCGGCCCCAGCAGGAACACGCGGCGGCCCAGCGCGGCGTACCAGGGGTCCGGCCGGTCCCGCAGCATCAGGTGCGTCGCCTCGCCGGAGGTCATCACCCCGTCGTACATCGTGCCGGGGATGCCCATGCGCGCCAGTTGCCGCCGGATCGAGTCCGCCCGGCGCGGCGCGTTGGACAGCAGCACGACCCGCTTGCCCGCGGCGCGCAGCGCGGCCAGGCAGTCCGGGGCGCCGGAGATCGGCGCCACCCCGTCATGGATCACACCCCACAGGTCCAGGATGAAGCCGTCGTAGCCGTCCGCCACGGCGCGGAAGCCGTCCAGGCGCCTCATGCGTCCACTCCCACCGCGTCCTGCACCCTGGAGAACCCCTGCTGCCGCAGCGCCGCGGACAGCTCGCGCTTGAGCCGCGGCACCAGGCCGGGGCCGGCGAGGCTGAAAGCGGTGTAGAGCTGCACCAGGGTCGCCCCGGCCCGCAGCTTCGCCAGCACGTCCGCCCCGGTGGCGACGCCGCCGCAGCCGACCAGCACCAGCCGGCCCGCCGCCAGCCGGTGCGCCCGCGCCACCAGCCGCGTGCTGGCGTCCCGCAGCGGCCGTCCGGACAGCCCCCCGGCTTCCCCGGCCCAGCGCGAGCGCAGGGTGTCCGGCCGGGCGACGGTGGTGTTGGACACGATCAGCCCATCTGCGCCATGGCGCACGGCGGTCTCGACGATGGCCTCCAGCCCGCCCTCCGGCAGGTCCGGCGCGACCTTCACCAGTAGCGGCGGGCGGCGCGGTGCCCCCGCGGCGATGGCGGCCAGGATGGAGGCCAGCCGCGCCTCGCCTTGCAGGTCCCGCAAGCCCGGCGTGTTGGGGGAGGACACGTTGATGACGACGTAATCCGCATGGGGCGCGACGGCGGCCACGAGCGCCGGCAAGTCCCGCTCGGGGTCCGCGCCCTCCTTGTTGATGCCGACGTTGGCGCCCACGGGGACGCTGCCGCGCGGCAAGGCGGCGAGGCGGGCGACAAAGGCGGCGATGCCGCGGTTGTTCAGGCCGTAGCGGTTGATGACCGCGGCGTCCTCGTGCAGGCGGAACACCCGGGGCCGGGGGTTGCCGGGCTGCGGCAGCGGGGTGACGGACCCGGCCTCGACCAGGCCGAAGCCCAGCCGGCGCAGGCCGCGCAGCGCCATCGCGTCCTTGTCGAACCCGGCGGCGAGGCCGATGGGGTTGCGGAACCGCAGGCCCAGGGCGCGAACGTGCAGCGCCGGGTCGTCCGGCTGCGCGTCCCGCCCGGCCAGGCCCAGCCGCAGGGCGGTGATGGCCAGGCGGTGCGCCCGCTCCGGGTCGGCGCGGGCCATCAGGGGCATTAGGGCGGAAGCGAGGCTGGGTGTCATGCCGGGCTGTCTGCCCGATCCCGGCGGTGATGGGAAGGTTCGGCCCAAGGTTCCCAGGGTTTGGCGCAGTGGACACGGGCCTGGTTGCTTCCCCCTCTCCCTCCGGGAGAGGATCGGGGTGAGGGGGTCTTGGCTGCGGAGCGGGGAACCGCCGGCGCCTCAAGGCCACGGCCCTTCCTGGTCCGGAGCCGGCGCCCCAAGACCCCCTCACCCCGACCCACACCCGGAGGGAGAGGGAGAAGCAGGCGCAAGCGGCGGCCCTGCGAGGTTCCCCCGCGGCGCAAACCGTCCTAAACCCCGGGCCATGTGGAACGAGCCATACCTTGAGACCTGCTGCCGCTCGGCGCTGCACCGCCTGACGCTGGTGGACGCCGCCGGGCGCCCCGGCGGCCTGAAGGACGGCCCATGCCTGGAGCGTCTGGCCGGCATGGGGCTGGCCGCGGAGGACGGCGGGCGGTTCCACATCACCGACGCCGGGCGGTCGCGGCACCAGAGCGAGGTGCTGAAGCAGCCGGACGCCGCGGCGGCCAGCGCCCGGCCCTGATGCCGGATGCCGCGCAGGACGCCGCCCGGCCGCGTCCGGCCCGGCTGCGGCTGACTGTCACCCTGCGCCTGCTGGGATGGCTGATCGCCGCTGCGGCCGTGGCGCAGGCGGCGCTGTTCGCCGCCATCCTGGGCCGCACGATGATCCTGCTGCCGTTCTGGGACATGCTCAGTTGGATTGACGACGCGCTGCGCGTCCCCGGCCAGGCCGGGGCGCTGGCCTACCTATGGAAGCCGCACAACGACCACCACCTCGTGCTGGTACGCATCCTGGCCGCCATTGACGTGCCGCTGTTCCAGGGCCGGGGCGTGGCCTTCGTGGCGGCGGCCACCGCCGCGACCGTAGCCACGGCCTGGCTCATATTTGCGGAATTACTCCGCGGCGCAGGCCCGGACCCGGCCTTGCGGGCGTCCGCCTGGCTCGGCCCCATGCTTCTGCTGACCGCCGCCGCCAGCGTTGATTGCAGTGTCCCCATCAACGCCGTCTATCCGCTCGCGCTGCTGTTCACCGTCGCCGCGCCCGCGCTGTTCGACGGCGAGGCGGAGCGGACCCGGGCCACGGGCGCCAGGCGTGCCGCGGCGCTGGCCGCCGCAGTGCTGGCAAGCCTGGGCAACGCCGTGGGACTGGTCGCCTGGCCCGCCCTGCTGTGGTCGGCCTGGCAGGGCGGGGCGTCGCGGCGGTGGCTGGCGGCCATCGCCCTCCTGGCCGCAGGCTACGGCCTGTTCTACACGGCCGGCCTGCCGCAGGGCGGGACGGGCGGCGCCGCCCACCTGTTCGCCCCGGCCCACCTGCTCAAGATGCTCGACTACCTGCTGGCCTACCTCGGCCTGCCGCTGTCGCGTGCGCCGGAGCTTGGCCCGGCCGCGCGCGTCCTGGGCGCCGTGCTGATGCTGGCCGGCACTGCGGCAGTCGTGCGCGACGCCGCCACCGCGCGGCCGAAGGCGCGGCTGCACCGGCTTGGGACCAGCCTCGTCCTTGTGGCGCTGGGTTCGGCGCTGCTTGCGGCAGCCGGGCGCGTGGACCTGGAGCCGGAGGTGAAGGTGCCCGTGCGCTACGCGATCCTCGTCGCCCCGCTGCATATCGGCCTGCTGGCACTGGCGCTGTCCCGGCGCGGCGCCGCCGGCACGCCACGGCGGCAGGCCGGCCTGCTGGGCGGCGCCGCAGGGCTGGCGGCGGCGCTGCTGGTCCTGCAGATCCTGGGCGGGCGGTCCGCGGTCGCCGCGTCGGACGCCATCTCCGCGACCCTGCGCCGCTACGGCGACGGCGCCCGCGAGCCGGGCATGGAGCGGGTGGTGTTCCCGGACCTGGCGGAGGCCGGCCGCATCATGGCGGCGCTGCGCCAGCGCGCCGGGTCGCGGTAGCCCGCAAAGGCGGCGCCCGGCCGCTTGCGCCGGCAGTCCGGGTCATGCCGACCGTCTTCCGCCCTGGCGCCGGCCGCCGGCCGCTCCGACCCAAGCGTTGGCGCGCTGTCATTGCGAGCCGCTTGCGGCACGGCGATCCAGAGGCCGCAAGCGCCGTCCTGGCCGCCCCTGGTTCGCCGCGCTTCCCGCAATAACGGCTGACGGTCATGCGACCGGCCATCGGCATCACTCGGCGTCCAGCCCGGCGAAGGCGGCGGCCGGCATGGCGCACCTCGGCCCCGCCACGATGCCGCGGGCGCGCAGCGGCGCCTCCAGCGCCTCCATCGCCTCCCGCCACAGCCGCCAGTCGCAGCGCTCCCGCGGGCGGGCTGGGTTGGGCGCCATGCCGCGCCAGCCCCAGATGCGGAGGATGCGGGCGTGCAGCAGCTCCAGCGCGCGGGCGCGATACAGCGTGTCCAGGCACTTCACCACGTCCTCCACCCGGCACGGACCCGGCGACGGCGGCGGCGCGGCCGGGTCGCGCCGGGCCATCAAGGCTGACGCGGCCCAGAGCCAGGCGGCTTCGGCGGTAGGGAACGGCGCTGCGGACATGGCTGAGACCTCGACGAAACCGAACATAACAAGAACATTCATCAGCCTCCGCAGCAAGTGTCAAAAGGCGGCAATTCCTAGTTGCCGCGGCGCAAAATCCTAGCCAAGATGCCGCCCATGAAACACGAGGACATCTGGCGCGCGCTCGACACGCTGGCGGCGGAGCATGGCCTATCGGCGTCCGGCCTGGCCAAGCGCTCCGGCCTGGACGCCACCACGTTCAACCCCAGCAAGCGCCGGATGCCGGACGGCCGCGCCCGCTGGCCCAGCAGCGAGAGCCTGGCCAAGGTGCTGGACGGCACCGGCGCCAGCCTGGAGGCGTTCACCGCCCTCGTCACCGGCTCCCCTGTCGCCACCTCCGCGCGTCCTGCCCGGCGCATCCCGCTGATCGGCCTGGCGCAGGCCGGGGGCGAGGGATACTTCGACGACGCCGGGTTCCCGGTCGGCGGAGGCTGGGACGAGGCGGGGCTGCCGGAGATCGCCGATCCCCACGCCTATGCGCTGGAGATCGCCGGCGCCTCGATGGAGCCGGTGTTCCGCGACGGCGACATGGTGGTGGTCTCGCCGGCCGCCCCGATCAGGCGGGGCGACCGCGTGGTGGCCCGCACCGTGGCCGGCGAGGTGATGGCCAAGCAGCTTGCCCGCCGCTCCGCGCGGCGGATCGAGCTGAAGAGCCTGAACCCCGAGCACAGGGACCGCAGTTTCGACTTGACGGAGGTAGCCTGGGTCCACCGCATCATCTGGGCCAGCCAGTAGGGCGCCTTGCCTGCCTGCCTCCTTCTCCGGGGGGGCAACCGCGTAGTTCGTTGCGCGACTGTCGTACCGCGGGTTGGGTTGCCGGGTTTGGGGGCTGCGGCCCATCTGGCGCCGTCGCGCGCGGCGGCGCCGGGGGGACGGTGGGCGACCCGTGGGTGCGGGCCGTGGCGACGGCCTCTGGCCGCGGCCAAGGCCCCTCCGCCCCGGCCCTCTCCCGGAGGAAGAGGGAGAACGCAGCAAGCATCGTGGCCCGTTCGCATCGTGCGCCCTGCAGCCTGCACATGCCCTCCAACCTTGCGCCGGGGGGTGAAAGGACCGCATACCGCCCCACTCTAGGGTATGCCCGGGGCAGCGGCCCTGGATGGGACAAAAGGGGCGTGCGATGACCTACGTGGTCACCGAGAACTGCATCAAGTGCAAGTACATGGACTGCGTGGAGGTGTGTCCGGTGGACTGCTTCTACGTCGGCGAGAACATGCTGATGATCCACCCGGACGAGTGCATAGACTGCGGCGTCTGCGAGCCGGAGTGCCCGGCCGAGGCCATCGTGCCCGACAGCGACGACCGCGCCGCCGCCTGGGCCGAGCGCAACCGCACGTTCTCGACCTTGTGGCCGAACATCGTCCGCAAAGGCGTGGCGCCAGACGACGCCGACGACTGGAAGGACAAGCCCGGCAAGGAGGCCCTGTTCTCCGACCAGCCAGGCAAGCCATAGCCTGATTGCTTCCCCCTCTCCCCCCGGGAGAGGGCCGGGGTGAGGGAAGCCACGCAGCGCCCACCCTCCCCCGCCAAGCGCTGGCATGACGCCGCCCCGTTTCCGTGCTACGTCTGCCGGGCAGCCAGCGCCCCCTATCCGGACCCGGCCCGCACAAGAGGCTGGTGCCATGGCGTTCCCTAGCCACAACCCACGCGCCTGCCAGCCTTGGCAGGCCAGGAGTATGCCCGGTGCCCACCAAGACCGCCGTTGATGCCGTCACGGACGACGCTGCACAGGACGAGGCCGTGACGGACGCCCCGGCCGCCGCGCCGCCTGCCGCCAAGGCCGCGCCCGCCGCGAAGCCGGCCGCCGAGCCGCAGTTCCGCTCCCCGCCCAAGATGCCCGGTCACATGCCCGGCATGCACGGCCGTCCGCAGATCGCCCCGCGCGCCATGGCCGCCAAAGAAAACTTCGCGGAGGGCGACTACGTCGTCTATCCCACCCACGGCGTCGGCAAGGTCGAGCGGATCGCCACGGAGGAGATCGCCGGGCACAAGCTGGAATTGATCCATATCACCTTCGAGGAGAACCGGATGACGCTGCGCGTCCCGGTGGCGAAGGCGCGCACGGCCGGGCTGCGGAAGCTGGCGACGCGCAAGCTGTTTGACGACGCCTTGGCGCTGCTGAAGGGCCGGGCACGGATCAAGCGGACGATGTGGTCCCGCCGGGCGCAGGAATACGAGGCGAAGATCAACTCCGGCGACCCGATGGCCATTGCGGAGGTGGTGCGCGACCTGCACCGCAACGCCGGACAGCCGGACCAGAGCTTCAGCGAGCGTCAAATCTATGAGGCCGCGATGGACCGCCTGGCCGCCGAGATGGCCGCGTTGGACGGCACGGACAAGGCGACGGCCGCGGCCAAGCTGGCCGACTATCTCAAGAGCATCGTGAAGGGTGCCGCCGTCGAGGTGGACGAGGGCGGCGCGGAAGTGGAGCCGGAAGCGGACGGCGACGCAGAGGAGGCGGAGTAGCCGTCTGCTCCCTCTCCCTCCGGGAGAGGGCCGGGGTGAGGGAGGCGGCAAGCGCGAATCCGCGCTAGCAGGGCAATTGGTCCTGCACTGGCCGAAGTCCGTGCTGTGTGGCTTCCCTCACCCTGGCCCTCTCCCGGAGGGAGAGGGAGCAGGAACGAAAAAAGGCCCCAGGGATCGCTCCCTGGGGCCTTTTGCGTCAGACAGGCCGCTTAGTTGTTGCTGTTGCGCCCGCCGAAGAGCTGCAGCAGCAGGGTGAACAGGTTGATGAAGTTCAGGTATAGCGTCAGCGCGTCGAACACGCTGCGCTTCGCGGCGACGTCAGTGCCCGCGGCGTAGGAGTACTCAAGGTAGTCGCTCTTGATGCGCTGAGTGTCGTAGGCAGTCAGTCCCACGAAGATCAGCACGCCGACGATGCTGATGACGAACTGCGTGATCGCACTGCCGATGAACATGTTGACCAGCGACGCAATGATGATGCCGAACAGGCCCATCATCAGGAAGCTGCCCATTCCCGTCAGGTCGCGCTTGGTGGTGTAGCCCCAGGCGCTCATGGCGGCGAAGGTGCCCGCGGTGATGAAGAACACCTGGGTGATGCTGCCGAGGTTGTACTTGATGAAGATGTTGGACAGCGACGCGCCCATCACCGCCGCGAACGCCCAGAACAGCGCCTGGGTGGCCGTGCGCGACAGGCGGTTGATGCCGAAGCTCAGCACCAGCACGAACGCCAGCGGCGCGAAGATCGCCGCGAAGCCCAGGATCGTCGGCTGCGCCACGGCGAAGCCGCGCGGCGTGTAGGCAACGGTCCAGAACAGGTCGCGCAGGCCGGTGTTGGCAATGGCGTAGGCAACGATGCCCGTCAGCAGCAGGCCGGACGACATCCAGTTATAGACCCGCAGCATGTAGCTGCGCAGCCCAACGTCAATCTCGCCGGCCGAGACGTTGGCCGGCGCGTAGGTCCGGTCAGGGAGGAAGGCCATAGCTCTTTGTCCTTCAATGAAAGGGGCAGGATGCCCTTGCCGCCTATGTTGGATGAAACCCTTGCCGGATCAAGCGGATTCGGCAATCCAGCTCTGCATTACGCCGCGGGCTACTCGTTCCGCAAGAACGGCGCCGCCCGCGCCCGCAGCGCCGACGCGGTGCCGGCATAGCCGAACCCCAGCATCAGCGCCACGCAGCCCAGCAAGGTCGCCGCCAGCACGCCGGGCAGGAACACCCAGTCGGCCCGCATCAGGAAATGCACCACGCCCCAGCTTGCCAGCGTGCCCACCAGCGCCGCAATCACTCCCGCCGCCGCGCCGACGATGCCGAACTCCACCAGCCACGCCCCCCTGATCTGCTGCCGGGTCGCGCCGAGCGTCTTGAGCACCACGGCTTCCGCCATGCGCCGCCGCTGCCCGGCCGCCACCGCACCCACCAGCACTAGCGCCCCCGCAACCAGGGTGATGCTGCCGGTTGCCGCCAGCGCCGCGGCGATCTTGCCGACTAGCGACGCCACCGCGCCCAGCACGTCCGCCACCCGGATGCCGCTCACGTTCGGCAGCGCGTCCGTCACCGCCCACAGCACCCCGGCCTCCCCGGCGGGCGCCACGCGCACGGTGGCGATGTGCGTGTGCGGCGCCCGCTCCAGGAAGCCCGGCGAGGCGACCATGGTGAAGTTGATGCCCAGGGACCGCCACGCGATCTCCCGCAGGCTGGCGATGCGCATGTCGAAGTCGCGGCCCAGCACGTTCACGCGGAGGGTGTCGCCAACCCCTACGCCCCACCCCTTCGCCAGCGCTGCGTCGAACGACACCAGCGGCGGCCCGGCGTAATCCGCCGCCCACCACTCCCCGGCCACGATGCGCGACCCCTCCGGCACGTCCCGGCTGTAGGTCAGCCCGCGGTCGCCGCGCAGCGCCCATTGCGTCTCGGGCGTCGCCTTCACCTCTGCGGCGGGGATGCCCTTCACCGACACCAGGCGGGCGCGCAGGCTGGGAACCTCGTTGACGGCGCCGACGCCGGGCTGCGCTTGCAGGACGCCGGTGAAGCGGGCCATCTGGTCGTTCTGGATATCTATGAAGTAGAAGCTGGGCGCGTTGACCGGCAACTGCTCCAGCACCTGGCTGCGTATGTTGCCCTGGATCAGCGCGACGGCGGCCAGGGTGGACAGGCCCAGGCCGAGCGAGACCAGCATCAGCGGCGTGGTCGCGCCGGGCCGATAGAGGTTGGCGACGCCCAGCCGCGCCCAGGGGGCGGACAGGCGCGGCGCATGGCGGGCCAGCGCCATCAGGACGCTGCCGCCCGCGCGGAACAGCAGCAGGGTCGCCGCCGCACCGCCGCAGAACCATAGGGCGAAGCCGCGCTCCGGCGAGGTCAGCACCGTCAGCCCGACCAGCAGCAGCGCCAGGACGGCGTTGGTCGCCAGCACCCAGCTGCGCGCGCGCATCCGCACGGGCTGCAGGGCGTCGCGGAACAGCGCCGCGCCGGGTATCTCGGCGGCCCGCGCCAGCGGCCACAGCGCGAACACCCCGGCCGTCAGCAGCCCGTACAGCGCCGCCAGCCCCAGCGAGCGCGGATACAGCCCCAGCCGCGCCGGCACCGGCAGCACGTCGCCGAACAGCGCCAGCCCCGCCGCGGGCGCCAGCGCGCCGAACAGCACGCCGATGCCGACGCCCACGGCGGACAGCGCCAGCACCTGGATCAGATAGACCTGGAAGATCAGCCGCGTCGGCGCTCCCAGGCAGCGCAGCGTGGCGATGGTGCGCCCGCGCGCCTCCAGCCAGGCGCGCACCCCGGTCGCCACGCCGATGCCGCCGACCAGCAGGGCGGTCAGGCCCACCAGGGTCATGAACAGGCTGGTCTGCTCGATGAAGCGTGCGACGCCCGGCGCGGCCTCGCTGGCGTTGCGGATGCGCCAGCCCTGGCCGGGGAACGCGGCGCGCAGGTCGGCGGACAGCGCCGCCACGTCCGTGCCGGGCGGCAATACGGTGCGGATGTCGTAGGTCAGCAGCGACCCCGGCTGCACCAGCGCCGTGCCGGGCAGCGCGGCCATGGAGATCATGGCGCGCGGCCCCAGGATGGTCGGCGCCGCAACGCGGTCCGGCTCGGCAGCCAGGGCGGCGCGCACCTGGACCGTGCTGTTGCCGAGCCGCAGGACCGCGCCGGGCTGGACGCCCAGGCGGTCCAGCACAAGCTGCTCGGCCACCAGGCCGGGCCGCCCGTCGCGCACCGCGAGCGCGTCCTGCAAGCTGCCCGGGGGCGACAGGTCCGCCTCGCCGACCAGGGGATAGGGTCCGTCCACCGCCTTCAGCTCGACAAGCTGCCGCTCGCCGCCGCCGGCGCCGTCCGGTCCGGGGACGACCAGCATGGAGCGCATCCCGACGATGTCCGACACCTGGCCGCCGCGCCCGCGCAGCCAGGCGCGCAGGGCGTCCGGCGGGGCCTCGGCGCCGGTCTGCACCTCCAGGTCGCCGCCCAGCAGGCGCCGGCCCTCGGACGCCAGCCCGGCCTCGATCCCCTCCCGCAGGCTGCCCACGGCGGCGATGGCGCCGACGCCCAGCGCCAGGCAGGCCAGCACGATCCGCAGCCCTCGCACGCCGGCGCGCAACTCGCGGGCGGCGTAGCGGAGGGCGATCACGCCGCGGCTCCCCGGCTGCCAGCCCCTGCGGCCTCCCGGCCGTCAGCCGCCCCATCCTGGCCGACGGCTGCAAGCTCGTCCGCCATCACCCGCCCGTCCGCGATGCTTATGCGCCGGCCGCAGCGGGCGGCAAGCGCCGGGTCGTGGGTGATGAGCAGCAGCGTCGTGCCAAGCTCCGCCTGCATCCCGAACAGCAGGTCCATGACGGCCCGGCCGGTGGCAACGTCCAGGTTGCCGGTCGGCTCGTCTGCCAGCAGCAGCCGCGGGCGGGGTGCGAAGGCCCGCGCCAATGCCACGCGCTGCTGCTCGCCGCCCGATAGCTGGCCCGGCAGGTGCGTCAGGCGGTGCCCCAGCCCGACCTTGCGCAGGCTGTCCGCCGCGCGCTCCGCCGCGTCGCGCACGCCGGCCAGCTCCAGCGGCACCGATACGTTCTCCAGCGCCGTCATCGTCGGGATCAGGTGGAAGGATTGAAACACGATGCCGATGGTGTCCCGCCGGAACCGCGCCAGCGCGTCCTCGGATAAGCCCGTCAGCTCCTGCCCCGCCACGCGCACCGTGCCGCCGGTCGCCTGCTCCAGCCCGGCCAGCACCATCAGCAGGCTGGTCTTGCCGCTGCCGCTCGGCCCCACGATGCCCACGGCCTCCCCGGCCTGGACGTCCAGGGTCACACCCGCCAGGATGGACACCGGCCCAGCGGTGGCAGGCACCGTCAGCCGCAGGTCCCGCACCTCGACCAAAGGTGTGTTGGCAGCATCGGCGCGGGGGTGCATCGCTATGTCCATGAACGCTCCATATGGAACCCGCCGGCGGCTGGCCAACGCCGCAGCCCTGGGCGCACTCGTGTTGTTGACTGCACGGCATACGGCCGCTGCCGCCCAGCCACGCACCTTGCGGGTGCTGATCCTGGGGGACAGCCTGGCCGCGGGCTATGGCCTGCCGGCCGCGGAGGGGTTCCAGGCCGTCATGGCCGCCGCCCTGCGCGCCCGCGGGCACGACGTACAGTTCCTGGACGCCGCGGTGTCCGGCGACACCACGGCGGGCGGGCGGGCACGGCTGGAATGGGCCTTGGCGGACGGCGCCGACGCCGCGCTGGTGGAACTGGGCGGCAACGACGGCCTGCGCGGGCTGGACCCCGCGGGGACCGAGGCGAACCTCGCCGCCATCCTGGACGCGCTGGCCGCGCGGCGCATCCCGACGCTGCTGTCGGGCATGGTCGCGCCGCCCAACCTGGGTGCGGAGTACGGCGTTGCGTTCGCCGGGGTGTTCGCGGCAGCCTATGCCCGGCTCGGCGCCCGCACCGGCCTGCTTTACGATCCGTTCTTCCTGGAGGGCGTCGCGGCGAACCCGGTCCTGAACCAGCCCGACCGCATCCATCCGAATCCGGAGGGCGTCCGCCGCATCGTCGCCCGCCTGCTGCCGCTGATGGAGCGGCTTCTGGCGCTCGCCGCCGCGAGGCCGGGGCCGTGAGGCTGTTCGTGGCGCTCGACCTGCCGCGGTCGCTGCGGGAGCGGCTGTCCTGGATGGCCGGCGGCCTGCCCGGGGCGCGATGGGTAGCGCCCGAGAACTATCATGTCACCTTGCGCTTCATCGGCGACCTGCCGGGCTGGCGGGCGGAGGAGGTGGACCAGGCCCTTGCCAACCTGCGCGCGCCGGCCTTCACCTTGCAGTTGGCCGGCATCGGCACGCACCAGAAGGGCGGCAAGGTCGAGGCGCTGTGGGCCGGCGTGGAGCGCAGCCCGCAGCTTGAACACCTGCAAACCAAGATCGAGACCGCCCTGCAGCGCGCCGGGCTGGAGCGGGAGCGGCGGCGCTTCGTCCCGCATGTCACCTTGGCGCGGCTGGGCGGCGTCCCGGAGGCAAAGGTCGCCGCCTGGGTCGCCGGGCACAACCTGTTCCGCAGCGACTCCGTGCCGGTCGGGCACTTCACGCTGTTCAGCTCGCTGCTGGGCAAGGATCAGGCGGCATACGTGCCGGAGGTCGAATACGACCTGCTGCCGGCGGCGGCACCGGCGGGCGCGCAGGCCAGGCCGGCGCCATGAGCGCGGCGGCGTCCGGCTCCTCTCCCGGCTCCCCTCCCGGCCCCCCTCCCAATATCGTGATCCTGACTGGCGCGGGCGTCAGCGCCGAGAGCGGGCTGAGCACCTTCCGCGACCCGGACGGCATCTGGCAGCAGGTGCGGATCGAGGACGTGGCGACGCCCGAAGCCTTCGCCCGCGACCCGGCCCGCGTCCACGCCTTCTACAACGCCCGCCGCGCCCAGTTGCCCGCCGCGCAGCCCAACGCCGCGCACCATGCGCTGGCCCGGCTGGAACGCGAGTGGCCCGGCGCGTTCCTGCTGGTGACGCAGAACGTGGACGACCTGCACGACCGCGCCGGCAGCCATCCGCTGCACATGCACGGCGAGTTGCGCCGGGTCCGCTGCCTGGCGTGCGGGGCGCGGCATGGCTGGGACGCCGACCTGCTCACCACGACGCCCTGCCCGGCCTGCGCCGCCGCGAGCCTGCGGCCGGACATCGTGTGGTTCGGGGAGATGCCGATGGGCATGGACCGGATCGGGGCGGCGCTGGACGGATGCGGGCTATTCGTGTCGGTCGGCACGTCCGGCAACGTCTATCCTGCCGCGGGCTTCGTGCAGGAGGCGGCGCACGCGCATACGGTGGAGCTGAACCTGGAGCCGTCCGCCGGGTCCTCGCTGTTTCGGGAGACGCATCACGGTCCGGCGACCCAGGTGGTGCCCGCCTTCGTGGAGCGGCTGCTGGCGGAGTGGACCGGCGCCGGTGGTGGTGGAGCCTGACCGTTCATAGGGCATCGTCATCGCGAGCCGCTTGCGGCGCGGCGATCCAGGCGTCGCCGGGACCGGCCGGCTGCCCTGGCTGTTCCTGCCCTGGCTGCCCCTGCCCTAGCTGCCCCTGCCCTGTCGGTCTCTGCCCTAGCGGCCCCTGGATCGCCGCGTCGCTCCGCTTCTCGCGATGACACGCGCGAGGAGCCAGCAGGACAGGCAGCCGTTGCCGCCGGACACTCCCAACCCGGATGCTCCCGGCCTGGACGCCCTGGCGGCGGAGGTCCGCGCCTGCACGCATTGCGCCGCGGTGCTGCCGCTCGGCCCCCGCCCGATCATCCGGGTGTCGGCGACGGCGGCGCTGCTGATCGCCAGCCAGGCGCCGGGCACGCTGGTCCATGCCAGCGGCACGCCCTGGACGGACGCCAGCGGCCACCGGCTGCGCGGCTGGCTGGGGCTGACGCCCGACGAGTTCTATGACCCCGCCCGCGTCGCCATCCTGCCGATGGGATTCTGCTACCCCGGCCGCCTGCCGCGCGGCGGCGACGCCCCGCCGCGGCCGGAGTGCGCGCCGATCTGGCGGCGGCGACTGCTGGACGGGATGCAGGGGCTACGGCTGACCTTGCTGGTCGGCGCCTATGCCCAGGCTTACGCGCTGGGGCCGGGCGCGATGACGGACCGGGTGCGGGCGTTCCGGGACTACCTGCCGCGCCACTTCCCGCTGCCGCACCCAAGCTGGCGGACCGAGGTTTGGGAGAAGCGCAACCCCTGGTTCACGACGGAGGTGCTGCCGGCGCTGCGGGCGGAGGTGCGGCGGGCATTGGCGCCCGCCGACCCGCCCGGCCCCGATCAGCCGGTATAGGCGACATACAAGTAGGGATTGCCCCCCACGCTCCCGGTCAGCACCGAGAACCGCGCATCCGCGTCTGCCTGGCTGATGCCGGCGAAGGTGACGCTGCCGTTGACCCCGGTGCCCGCCCCGCCCAGCTCGGAGTGGATCGTGGCGCCCTGGTAGCCGGCGGCCCCGTCCACCGCCGTCCAGGGCCGGGTGCTGGTCCCGTCCTGGAAGCCGAAGATCGTCACGGCGTCGCCGTGGTGGAAGTTCACGACCGTGCTCCACGTCACGCCGCCGCCGCGCCCGTCCACGAAGAAGGTGTCGGTGCCGCCGTCCGCCCCGGTGCCGCCGGTCAGGAAGTTGGACCCGGTGCCGCCGTCGAGCACATTGGTGCCGCCGCTGACGGCCAGCGCGTCGTCGCCCGCGCCACCGTGCAGGAACACGTTGCCGACCGTCGCAGCCAGGGCGGCGCCTTGCGGGCCGGGCCAGATATACTGCCGCTCCAGCCCAGCTACCGGGCCGGCGTAGGCGTCGCCGCGCGTCGTGCCGGAGGTGCCGGTTGCCGTGTCGGTGAACAGGAAGGCGTTGGCCGGCGCCGGCGGCGTGGCCGAGACCGCCGTGCCGGTGATGGTGACGAGGTTGCCGGCCGCGACCTGCCCGTTGGCGACGCTGCCCTGGACGGGCAGGCTGGCGAACGCGCCGCCTGCGTTGACGGTCTGCAAGCCGGCGATGGCCTGGACGACCGGCCAGCTCGCGTCCGTGACCCGGCCGAACACCGTGAAGCCGCCGTTCTGCGCGTCGAGGTTGGCCCGGTTGTCGCCCAGGTTGAAGAAGAACTGGTCCGTCGCCGAGTTCGGGTCGCCGCCCAGCTTGGCCATCGCGACGGTGCCCTGGACGTTCGGGTGCGTCGTGCTGAACTCGTTCATCACCGGCGGTCCCGCCATGATCGCCGTGGCCGTGCCTCCGGTGTAGTCGTAGCCGCCGCCTTGCAGGATGAAGCCCGGCACGAGGCGGTGGAAGAAGCTGCCGGTATAGCCGGCGCCCACGGCCATGTTCTGGGCGTAGCCCAGGAAGTTCCGCACCGTCAGCGGGGCGTCGTCGTCGAAGAGCTGGATGACGATGTCGCCGAGGCTCGTCGTGAAATCAACGTAGGTCGTCGCCATCGCTGGTGTTTTCCTTGGGCCGCAACGCCCGGATTGTGCAACGGTCCCGGTAGCACGGACCCGCGGCTTTCGTCCAAGCCCTCCTGCCCACTCAGAATTGATGCCAGCCGCGCATTTCACGTCAACGCTATGCTGTGTTTCCTTATCGGCTCCCCTTTGGCAGGCTTGGCCCTTGGATGACCCCCACGTCTTGTGCGCCACGTCTGCGTTGCCGGCCTTCCCCTGGTGGTCTGTGACGTGCCGCAACGGCACGGCGCTGACCGCAGTGGTTTCTTTATCGGCTCCCCCCTGGTAGACTTGACGGCGTGAAGGCCCTGCTCGACCTGTTGCCGTGGTTTTCCTACCGGCTTCCCCCTGGTAGCCTTTCGTCCCGCGCCGCGTCCGGCAGGTGCGGGCCGTGGTTTCCCTACCGGCTTCCCCCTGGTAGCCTTATACCCGACGTGGGGTGCGTGATCCTGCAGCCGTGGTTTCCCTACCGGCTTCCCCCTGGTAGCCTCTGCCGGCCAGGACCGTGCCCCGGTTGATCGCCGTGGTTTCCCTACCGGCTTCCCCCTGGTAGCCTCGCCGCGGCATCAGGCACGAGGGCAGGCGTGCCGTGGTTTCCCTACCGGCTTCCCCCTGGTAGCCTCACCAACTCGTCACGCGCTGCCATGCTGATGCCGTGGTTTCCCTACCGGCTTCCCCCTGGTAGCCTGGCGGCGTTCTCAATGGCGAACACGAGCGCGCCGTGGTTTCCCTACCGGCTTCCCCCTGGTAGCCTGCCAGGGGCTGCGCGGGTCGCAGAAGTAGCGCCGTGGTTTCCCTACCGGCTTCCCCCTGGTAGCCTCGCTGGCCGTGGCGACCAAGACCGGCTTGGGCCGTGGTTTCCCTACCGGCTTCCCCCTGGTAGCCTGTAGCCCTCAGCCTCCCACGCCGCCCACGCGCCGTGGTTTCCCTACCGGCTTCCCCCTGGTAGCCTATCCACGGTGAGGAGCCGGGGCCTGTCCTCGCCGTGGTTTCCCTACCGGCTTCCCCCTGGTAGCCTACGGCATACCGAAGGCGCAACGCTCGGCGCGCCGTGGTTTCCCTACCGGCTTCCCCCTGGTAGCCTCACGTCCTGGCGCCAGCCCTCCTCGCACCTGCCGTGGTTTCCCTACCGGCTTCCCCCTGGTAGCCTGCGGCGGCCCCGTGCGACAAGGGCTGTAAGGCCGTGGTTTCCCTACCGGCTTCCCCCTGGTAGCCTCCCGCCAGGCTACGTCGCTGCCAAAACTCTGATTTCCGCCCTCTTGCCGGGATGGAAATCAGAGCAGCACCATCTGGTTGGCACCAACCGTTTCAGATTTCGGAGCTTTGCCCAGCAAAACGCGCATTCGCCCGAACTGCCGGTCCGTCACCTGCAAGGCCCGCACGCTTCCTGAGGCAGGCAAGTTCGACACGACCCGGCGCACATGCTTATCCACCGCGTCCTCCGCCCGGCACACCCGGGCATACACCGAATATTGCAGCATCATGTAGCCGTCGTCCCGCAAGAAGTGACGAAAGCGCGTCGCCGCCCGGCGCTCCGGCTTGGTCCCGACCGGCAAGTCGAAGAACACCATCAGCCACATGAACCGTGCCTCCTCCGCCCTCACGGCAGCGCCCCGGTCAAGCGTGGCAGTTCCAGCAACGACGCCGTGCCAAACTCCATCGCCCGCACCAGGCTTGCTCCGGCCCGCTCGCTTGCCGCCAGCAAGGTCATGACTTCCTGGCCCACCCACGCTTCCTGCACTGGCAGCGCCGCCAAGCGCTGGCGATGCTCAACCGTCAGCTTGCCCTCCTTCACCCGGCCCTCGTCCGACATCGCCCATACCACCAAGTCCACAAAGGGCCGGAACGGCTCCACGATGTCGTCAGCCAGGTTGAAGGCGTTCGACTGGCTGGCATGGCCTATGCCGAACGCCGGCAGCAGCCCGGCCGCCACCAGCCCGCGCGCCACACCGGCCCGCACGACGGCGTAGCCGTAGTTCAGCATCGCGTTTCTCAAATCCCCCTCGCCCTCCCGCGTGAAGGACGGGAAAAAGGCTCGCCAGTACTCCCGGGCCGCCCGCGCCTCAGTGTTGTCCGGGTCGCCGCTGCCGACGCGGGCGGCCATCGCCTCTAACGGCCGCCCGTCGCCGCCGCAGGTCCGAAGGGAGGCGGCCTGGTTGCGTATCTTCGCCTGCACCACCGCCTGCCACAGCCGCTTGCGGACCGGCACCGACATACGCACCTGCAACTGCGCCACCGCAGCCTGACGATGGTGGCGATGGAAGGGCAGCGCCATGCCACTGGGCGTGTGCGCGGCGTCGCACGCCACTACGGCCACGCCCGCCGACATGCAGGCGGACAGCAGGGCCGACGTCAGCGTGGCTTGCGGTGTGTCCAGGATTACCCACGCCACGTCCTCCAGCGGAATGCGGACCTCACCGTCCTCCTGCGCCACCACCACCTGGCCGTGCGCAAGGGACAGGCGACCGGGCCGGGTCAGGTGCAGGCCGCGCCACGCCATGTCCGCACCTCCCCCGGCACATCGCTGATGCGGCCCAACCGGTCCACGGAGAGCTTGCGGAAAGACATGAGGGTTTTGGACCCTATGCGCTTGGGTATCAGTTGCTGGCTGAGGGGCGACACAACCTCGATTTGTCCGCCATCCCGGTCCAATCCCTTGAAGTAGCCAAGGATAGGCGCTCCCTCGGATCGAATTACCTTTATCAAACTGTTTATATAAAGGCTGAACGCGAACGAAAAGCTGGCTACCGGCTGCCAGTCACTCTCCAACTTATGCGCCACGACGGCCCGGTCTGGCGGCGCAACCTGCGCCGGGTCCGCAATCTGGTGCGGGTAGATCGGAACGAGATGAAACCTGACCGGCTTTCCGGGCCGCTTTTCCTCGAACACGTCCACCCGGGCCATGTTTCCCCTGCGCGCCACGCCGCCGCGGACCAGCACAGCAGCCTCCTTGTCCCGACCCTTCAGCCGCACCTTTCGGATCGGGTCGCCCTTGGGCGATAGGGGCAGGCTGCCCAGTGGCTTGCCCCTGGCAATCCAGGCCCGCAGCGACTCCACCAATGGCGCGTTACGGTTGTCGCCATCCTTCACACGGCCCAGGTCCTTCTCATTCAGTTCGCCAACCGCTTTGCGCTCATAAATCACGTCGCGCCCTTCTTGCTCTCGAAGTTGCCGAACCGTCGCTTCATGCGCCTTCCCCCGCGCACGCCGCCGCTCAGGCCGGGCCGGGAACACGCCATCCAGCACCGCATGCGCCTGTTCGCGGAAGCCGGGCCAAGGCTCGGGCAGCCCGGCGAACAGGCGGCGACCGCCGCTAGCCTCCGTTATCTTCACCTGCTCGGTCAGGCGCTGCAGCATCGCCTCGCTGCACGCCGCGACCACCATCGCATCCAGGGCATGGTCCCGGTCATCGGCCAGCCGCGCACCGTCCGGCCCCTTCTTGCGCCCCTCCAGCCCCCAAGCCTGGCGCAGCCGGGACGTGAGCGCACCGGGGCGGGCGAACACCCGGCGCCGGGGGTCGGCGGCGTCGGTCCCGCGCTCCTCTTCCGGATACCAGCGCGCCAGCATGTCCAGCAGCACCCGGCAGGCGTAACGGGTGTCGTTCAGGTTGCGGGTGCGGAACCGCGCTTCCACCTCCTCCGCGTTGGGGCGCAGGTAGTGCCCGCCCTTCTTGCCGCCGCGCATCTCCTTGCAGCCCTCGACGCGCATGGTGAAGGCGGCCCACGCCGCGGCGTCCCCGCCCAGCCACTCGAATGGCGTGCGGCCCTGCTTCTTCTGGTTGGCCCCGGTGGCGCAGAGCGCCTTGTTGCGGAAGCTGTCATCGCCGAAGCGCGCCCAAGGCAGGATGTGGTCCACTTGATAGGCGTTGTTGGCTGCCAGGACGCCCGGCAACGGGATTTCGGCGTCGGAGTACAGGCAGCGGCCCCCCTGCTCCTTCCACAGCTCGTAGCGTTGCAGGTCGTCACCGCTGATGTTCGTGCCAGGAAAATGGCGGCTTAGCTCCTCGCGCAGCCGTTCCCGCGCTGCCGTGCGCTTCTCCAGGCCGCGGGTGATCTCGTCGCGCTCCTCTTGTCCCTTCCCCACGTCGCGCGCCAACTCGACGTGGATACGGTCCGGCAGGCCGAGCGGGCCGAACAGGTGACGGTGCTCGTGAATGACGGTCTTCACCTGCTTGAGCATCTGGCCAAGCGCCTTGCGCGCAACCGGGTTGGCGATGGCGTCAACTTCCATCGCGGGACGCGCGGCATGGTTGTATCCAGCCTCCGCGAACGCCTCGTCCACCCGCAAGCCCCGGTGCAGCCCAGGGTTGATGGCACGCGCCGCTTTGGCGGAGATGTGCGCGGCGCCTTTGAAACTTGCCAACGGGCGACCGTTTCCAGCGGCATCGCCCAGCAGATTTACGCACCACTCGTCCATGCCCGTCTCCGCCAACCCAATGCGGATGCGGTCAAGGTCTTCCCGGAACGTCAGAATTTCGGCGGCGCGGTCCAGCCGTTCGGGATGCGGCAGCAGGCTGCGCCAGCCCGCCTCGCCGAGAACGGCCCGTAGCGCATGTGTGCCTTCCGCCGCGCCGCCCGTGCGCGAGGCGACATCCCGCACCTCGTCTGCAGGGGGCACGCCGTCGAACCGGACGCCGAGCGCAAGGTCCAGCCGCTTACGCAGAACCTTGAACGTCAGCTTTGCCAACTCTTTGCCGAAGCTGTCCACAGCGAGGGACACCTGATCCGGCGTCAACTCGACCGGCCCCGCTGCCGTCAGCAGCCGCAGGTTCCGCAGCCGGGCCAGCAGGCGGAACATCTCGAAGGACGGCGCACGCTTCGCCGTCCGCATCTCGCCGGGTTCGTGCGAGCATTTGCCAACCTTGCCGTCGCTGTCCTGCAAGGGAAGCTGATCGAAGGCCAGCGGCGCATAGGCGTGCTGCAATCCGTTTGCGGCGTGATCGCTTCCAAGACGGCGCTGGGCCTCGAAGATGCGCCGCGCCTCGTGTTCCAGGTCGGAACGCAGGACCGTTCGCGCGTAGTCGCCGCGGTTGCGCTTGCGTTTCTGCCAGTCCGGGTCCTCCGCGGCCAGTTGCGCCACCGTCCGGCCCTGCAGCCGCTCCGTGGTGGCCGCGACGGCTTGCAGCATCTGCGACGTGTCCGGCGCCGCGTTGGCGCCACGGTCCCGCTTGGAGTTGGAGCGGAAGCCGCGATGGCGCGCGATGTGCCCAAGCGCCAGGGCAAGCTCCAGGCCGGACAGCTTGCGGTCCAGCGCAGCCACGCGCAGCTCCCAGGGATCGCAGCCGGGACGATGGCGTAGCGCGTCCGCACCGGCTCCGTCGAGCAGGCCGTGCCCGGCGAACAGGGCGCGCAGCCCGGCCATGCGCTGCCGCCGCCGGCGCAGGACGCGCCGCTGCCCCCGGTGCTGCCGGCGGATCGCATTCAGCGGCGTACGGTCCTTCGGATGCTCCGGCGCGTCGAAGCACCAGCTTCCCGCGCCGATGATCCGGCCCGCTTCGTCGTCCAGCAGCGCCCATCCTACAGAGGCGATGCCGCCGTCCAGTCCCAGAACAAGTGCCACGCTCACCGCCATCGCTGGTTTGTTTTAGTCCAGCAACAGCTTGACGCACCTTTCGCCATCTGCCAACGTCACCGTGGGAAGCTAGTAGGGAAACCACGGCAAGGCGGTTTCTTTTGAAACCGCCGACGGATTACTCCCGGCTGAGGGCAACTTCAGCCGGGGGGATTCTGCGACTGGCGTTTGGTCGTGAGGTCAAGACCTACGCTCCCCGCAGCCCCTCCAGGATCGCCACCAGCCGCGCATCCCGCGCCCGCGCCATCTCCGCGATCCCCTGGCCTCCGGCCTCCGCCACCACGCCGTCAATCAGCGCCTGCTCGAACCCCGGCGTCATGCTCGGCGTCCCCAGCACCGGCCACAGCCCGGCCACGCCGATGTGGTCCATCAGGTAGCGCAGCCCCCCGGCGCCGCCGCCCAGGTGATAGGTCATGATCGGACCCATGATCGCCCAGCGCAGCCCCGGCCCCTGGCTGATCGCGGCGTCCACGTCCGCCACGCTCACCACGCCCTGCTCCACCAGGTAGGCCGCCTCCCGCCACACTGCCGCCTGCAAGCGGTTGCTGACGTGCCCGGCGATCTCCCGGTTCAGCCGGATCGGGTGCTTGCCCAATGCGGCATAGAACCGCATCGCGCGGTCCATGCTCTCCGGCAGCGTCGCCGCGCCGCCGGCCACCTCCACCAGCGGGATCAGGTGCGGCGGGTTGAACGGATGGCCCAGCACCAGCCGCCCGGGATGGCGGCAGCCCGCCTGCATGGCGCTGGGCAGCAAGGTGCTGCTGCTGCTGGCGATCAGCACGTCCGGCGGCAGCACGGCGTCCACCTGGCGGAACAGCTCGACCTTGACCTCGATCCGCTCCGGCCCGTTCTCCTGCACGAAGCCGGCGCCGTCCACGGCGGCCAAGGGATCGGCATGGAAGGTCAGGCGCCCGGGGTCGGCGCCGGGGTGCAGGCCCAGCCGCTCCAGCGCCGGCCAGGCGTTGCCCACGAAGTGGCGCAGGAAGCCCTCCGCGTGCGGCGCCGGGTCGCTGGCCGCCACGTCCAGCCCGCGGGACAGGAAGAACGCCGCCCAGCTTGCCCCGATGGTGCCGGTGCCTAGGACCGCGACCCGCTCGATACCGTCAATCATGCTGCTACATCCCATCCGTGTGCGGACGCTCCCGCGCCGCCTTGAAGCCGGCGACGAAGCGCGCCAGCGTGTCCGAGGTCTGGCCGCGCGGCAGCATGACCTCAATCAACTGGAACCGCCCGCGCGCCTCCTGCGCCCGCGCCAAGGCGTCCACCAGCTCCCGCCGCGTCCGCACACGCACCCCGTCCCCGCCCAGCGGACCCGCAAGCTCGGCGAACCGCCAGTCGTCCAGGTTGTTGAAGCCGCTCTCCGGCTGGAACACCCGCAGCATCTCCCAGCTCGCATTGTTGAACACCAACACGATGGGGTCCCAGCCGTAGCGGCGGCAGTTGCCCAGCTCGAACCCCGTCATCTGGAACGCCCCGTCCCCGACCAGGATCAGCGGACGCGCCCCCGCCGCGACGCAGGCGCCCAGCCCGGCGGGCACGCCATAGCCCATGCCGGCGTAGTAGCCCGGCGCCACCAGGTTGGTGTTGCGTATCTCCATCGCCGTGAACAGGCAGTCCCCCATGTCGGCGGCGATGGGCAGCGCGCCCGTGCGGTCGAACAGGTCGTTGACGGCCGCCGCGATGTCGCTGGGCGCTATGGGCGCATTATCCGCCGGCAGGCTGCCGGGATACGTCTCCGGCGCGGGCGCCGGGCGCGGCCCGCTCTGCCGCGGGCCGGCGCGCTCCAGCAGCGCGTCCACCAGCCGGTCCAGCGGCACGTCCGCGTAGCTGTGGTGGCCGACCTGCACTGCGCGGTCCATCGCCAGCATGGCCCGGCGCAGGTCTATCTTGCGGGCGCTGACGGCAAAGTTGGTGTCGGACAGGATCACGCCCAGCAGCAGCAGCGCGTCCGACCCCTCCACCAATTCGGTGATGTCCGCCCGCCCCGCTGCGCCCAGGTAGGTGCCGCGCACCACGCCGAGATGCCCGGACAGCAGGCCGCGGCCCATGAAGGTGGTGACGACCGGGATGCCCAGCCGCCCCGCCAGGTCGGCCACCCGATCCTCCACGCCGTAGCGGCGCACCTCCACGTCCACCATGACGCAGGGCGCGCGGGCGCCGCGCAGCCGGGCGAGGATTTCGTCCGCAGCCTCGGCCAGGGCGCCGGGCAGCACCGGGCTGGGCGGCAGGACGGGGACGGGCAGGACCTCGGCGCCCACCAGGTCCCGCGGCAGTTCCAGATAGACCGGCAGCGAGCGTTCCCGCGCGCTGCGGAGCACGCGGGCGATGCTGGCCGGGGCCGTGGCGGGATCGTCCAGCACGGCCTGGTCGCAGGTGATCTCGCGGAAGACGCGGGTCTGCGTCTCGACCTCGCGGCTCATGTGGTGCAGGCGCCAGCCGCTGGCCCGCTCCTGCACGCCGGGGGCGCCGCTGACGACGACGACGGGAACCCGCTCGGCGTAGGCGCCGGCAATGGGGTTCACGAGGTTGAACGCGCCCGCGCCCCAGGTGGCGACCGCGACGGAGATGGCGCCGCGGAACCGGGCGGCGGCGTCGGCTGCGAAGCCCACGGCGGGTTCGTGGCTCAGGGTGTAGAAGGGCAGGACGCCGCTGTCCTCGATCACCTTGAAGAACGGCAGCACGAAGTCGCCGGGGATGCCGAAGATCTCCTGCGCGCCGTGGGCGTGGAGCGCGTCGAGCAGGGCGCGGCCTAGTGTGGGCATGGCGGCTCCTTGCCTGCGTCAGGGCGGCAGGATGCCCGCATCGGCACCCCCGGTCGAGCCTGACTCGCTGCTCCTGCTCCCTCTCCCTCCGGGAGAGGGCCGGGGTGAGGGAGGCAGCAGGAGCCGAACTCCGCCTGTTCGGAAGCGGACGCAGCCCTGTCTAAGGCTGGTTCCGCGCTTGCTGCTTCCCTCACCCCGGCCCTCTCCCGGAGGGAGAGGGAGTAGCAGGCAGGCCACCTACACCAGGCAGCACTTCTTGTATTTCTTGCCGCTGCCGCACGGGCAGGGGTCGTTGCGGCCGACGCCGCGCAGCGGGTTGGTGACCGGCTGCTGAAGGCCGTATTCCTCCGGCTCCGAGGTCCAGTCCCGCAGGCGGGTCCTGGCAAAGTCCTCCAGCTCATCCTCATCCAGCACCGCGGTCCGGTCCGGCGCGGCGATGTTGCTGAAACCCTCCAGCTCGTCCAGCGCGCTGCCGAACGGGCCGATCTCGTCGTGCGCGAAGCCTGCCAGTCCCGATGGGTCGTCCAGGGTGCGCTGCAGATCGCCCCGGAAGTCCTCCACGTCCGTCCAGTCGGGGTCCACGAAGCCGCGCCGGAACAGCTCCTCTGCCTGCCCGGCCAGATCGGCGTAGCCGAGGTTGGCGACGGCCGTGACCCAGGCGGCCCAGATGTGGCTCTCCTCCTGCGGCAGCCCGTCCAGCCAGCGCAGCAGGTGGGCGCGCATCGCCTCCTCCGGCACCTGGCCGGCGCGGGTCAGGTAGGCCATGGCCTGCAGGGCCGTCTTGCGCACGAAGTCGTCGGTCTGCACCGTCTCCACCACGGCTGCCAGCGTCGGCAAGTGGCCGTCATAGGTGCTGACCAGCACCCGGGCCAGCGTCACGCCGATGGCGTCGCCAAGGACGGCAAGGGCCGCCTCCCCGTCCCGCAGCAACCGGCAGAGCGGGGCGAAGGCGGTGGCGTCTCCCTTCTCGGCCTGCAGGTGCAGGGTGATGAACAGGATGTTTTCCGCCGCAACGGTCCGCCCCTCGCCGCTTGCATAGTCGTCGAGCAGGGCGGTGAAGCGTGGGCTGGCCTTGTCCCAGTGGTCGAGCGCCCATTGCATTTCGGCACGGGGCAGGTCGCCGGGCTGGTGGAAGCTGGTCAGCACGTCATCCAGGGTCATGCCGCCATCCTACCCCAACCCTGCCCGCCCCGATCAAGCCCGCTATCGCCGCCGCGGGTCCAGCAGCGCCTGCACCCCGTCCACCGCCGCGTTCGCCAGCACGACGAAGAACGACGCATACAGCACCGCCGCCATCACCACCGGCAGGTCCAGGTTCTGCAATGCGTCGTAGGTCAGCTTGCCGATGCCGCGCAGGCCGAACACCACCTCGGTCAGCAGGGTGCCGCCGCCGATCAGCGCGCCGATGTCCAGGCCGAACAGCGCGACCACCGTCACCAGGGCATTCCGCAAAGCGTGACGCAGCAGCACGCGGCTTTCGCTGATGCCCTTGGCGCGTGCGGTGCGTATGTAGTCCTGGCGGTAAGCCTGGATCAGCGACGCCCGCAGCACCCGGCCATACACCCCGGCATACAGCACCGCGAGCGTCGTCCACGGCAGCACCAGGGCGCGGAACCAGCCGCTGGGGTCCTCCGTCAACGGCACGTAGCCGAGCGGCGGCACCCAGCGGAACGCCCAGGTGTCGTGCAGCCGGCTCTGCGTCGCCAGGTTCACGACCTCGCCGAGCCAGAACACCGGGACGGACACGCCGGCCAGGCCCAGCGCGGTCGCCAGCCGGTCCGCAGCCCCGCCCTCGCGCGCCGCCGCGACCAGCCCGATGGCCAACCCCGCCAGCAGCCACAGCACGGCGGCCCCGGCTGCGAGCGAAAGCGTGACCGGCGCCGCGCGCAGCACCGCCGGCACGACGAGCTGCCCGCGGTTCACGAACGACGGCAGGTCCCGCGTCACGAACAGCCGCCGCATCAGCACGGCATACTGCACCGGCAACGGCCGGTCCAGGCCATAGTCCTGGCGCACGGCGGCCAGCGCCTCCTCGGACGCGCCGCGGCCGGCGAGGCGTGCGGCCGGGTCTCCGCCGGGGGTGGCGAAGAAGATCAGGAACACCAGCACGCTGATGCCGAACATCACCAGCACGGACCGCAGCAGGCGGACGAGCAGGATCATTCGCGCCGCCCGCCGCCCCGGTCCAGGCGCAGCCGCAGCGCCTCACCCAGCACGTTCAGCGCCAGCACCGTCGCGACGACCGCCAGGCCCGGCGCTATGGCCACCGCCGGGCGGGTGTAGAGCAGCGCCTGCCCGTCGCCGATCAGAGTGCCCCAGCTTGCCGCGGGCGCCTGCACGCCGATGGACAGGACGGACAGCGCCGCCTCCGTCAGCAGCGCCATCGCCGCGACGACCGGGACGAAGCCCGCCAGCACCGGCCACACATGCGGCAGGACGTGCCGGCGCAGGACGTGCCAGGGCGTGCCGCCGAGCGCGCCCGCGGCCTCGATGAACTCGGTGCCGCGCAGCGCGATCACCTCCGCCCGCAGGGGCCGGGCGACGTAGGGGACATAGACCAGCCCCAGGATCAGCACCGGCAGCAGCAGGCTGTCCCCCGCGATCCGCAGCGGGCCGACCTGCAAGTCCTGGCTGATGAGCACGATGCCGAGCGAGATCGCCAGCAGATAGACCGGGAACGCCCACAGCAGGTCCAGCAGCCCGGCCAGCACGGTGTCCACCCAGCCGCCCAGGAAGCCCGATGCGACCCCCAGCACCGCCGCCAGCAGCAGGCACAGGACCGTCGCGCCGCCCGCGATCCCCAGCGACGTGCGCCCGCCGGCGAGCAGCCGCGCCGCTACGTCCCGCCCCTGCCCGTCCGCGCCGAGCAGGTAGGCGCCGCGCCAGGTCGGCCCGAGGGGGGTGACGCCCAGGCCCAGGCCTTCGGTGTTCTCCGCAAGCACCTCGACGGCCTGCCCGTCCACCAGAACGGTGCCGCCGATGTTGCTGCGGAACGGGTCCGACCCGGCGACCAAGCGCGCATACACCGGCGCCAAGGCGCAAGCCGCGACGATCAGCAGCAGCACGAGGGCGGCCAGGCGGGTCATAGCTCCTGTTCCTGCTCCCTCTCCCTCCGGGAGAGGGCCGGGGTGAGGGAGGCGGCTAGCACGATCCCTGGCCGGCAACAGCACGGCGGCGCTGCCCACGGTGCGAGTTGCGCTTGCGGCCTCCCTCACCCCGATCCTCTCCCGGAGGGAGAGGGGGAAGAAAGCACCTCATTCCACCCATGCCTGCCCGATCAGCCAGCGGAACTGGTTGTGGTAGGCATATCCCCGCACCCGCGCCGACACGACATCAATATACCTTGGGTTGAACAGCACCGCCGCCGCCGCCGCGTCCGTCACCTGCCGGTCCAGCGCCGCGATCCGCGGGGCGCCAGCCGGGTCCGCCAGCGCCGCCTCAAGCTCCCGGTCCATCGCCGGGTCGCAATACCCGGAGATGTTCGGCGACGCATCCGACCCCGGCCGGAACGCAGCGCAGCCGAACACGCCGCCCAGGAAGTTGCTGGCCGAGGGATAGTCCGCATACCAGTTGCTCAGGCTGACCTGAACCGCGTTGCGGGTGTTTTGGATATAGGTGAACTGCACGTTGCCCGACAGCGACCGCAGCCGCGGCACGAAGCCCAGGTCGCGCAGCACGTCCAGCAGGTAGGTGCCGATGGCCCGCGCGACGGGGCTGTCATCCGTCACCAGCGTCACGGTCTGCCCGGCCGTCCCGCTGTCCGCAACCAGCCGCCGGGCCGCCGGCAAGTCGAGTGGATAGGGGCAGTACGGCTCGTATCCTGGCAGCCCCGGCGGCAGCACCTGGCAGGACGGCTGCGCCATGCGCGGGCCGCCGAACAGCTTCACCAGTGCCCGCCGGTCCACCGCCATGTTGACCGCGCGCCTGACGCGGGGATCGTCGAACGGCGCCAGGCGGGTGTTCATCGGCAGGAACCACATGGCGAACGACGGGTTCAGGTGGACCTGGCCGGGATGCCGCGCGCCCAGCTCGGCCAGCCGGTCGGCCGGCGGCGCGTCGAAGGTCCAGTCGGCCTGGCCGTTCAGGATGGCGGTGATCTCCGCCGTGTCCTCCAATCCGAAGTCGTAGCGGATGCGGTCGGTGTAGCCGTCGGGCTGGGCGTCCGCGCTCCATTGCCGGAAATAGGGGTTGCGGGCGATCTCCATGCCCTCGCCGGGGTCGTAGGACCGGATCATGTATGGCCCGGTGCCCGGCAGCGGCACGGTCCCGGCGTCGCGCGGGAATACGTCCGCCGGCAGCACGCTGGCGTGGGGCAGCGCCAGGCGGGTCAGGAACTCCGGGTCCGGGCGGTCCAGCCGTATGGTGACGGCGCCTGCGGCGTCGTCCGCCACGACGCCCTCCAGCACGCAGGCGTCGGGCGCGCCCAGGCAGGCCGCGGCGCCGGCGATGGCGCCGTAGAAGGTCCCGGCGGTCGGGCTGCCGACCTTGAAGATGCGTCGCAGCGACGCCGCCACGTCCGACGCCAGCACCGGGGCGCCGGTGCTGAACCGTAGGCCGGGGCGCAGGCGGAAGGCGTAGGTCAGGCCGTCCGCGGGCACCGGCAGCGACTCGGCCAGGTCGGGCACCAGGTCGTTGCCGCGGTCGCCGGGCACCTTGCGGAAGGCGACGAGTCCGTCATAGGCCAGGGCGAACACCTGCCAGTACTGCGCGGTGTAGTTCACCTGCGGGTCTATGGTGCCCGCGGCCGTGCGGGCGAGCAGGCGCAACTCGCCGCCGCGGCGAGGCTCCTGCGCTTGGGCGGGCGGAGCCAGAAGCAGCGCTAGCACGGCCCAGCAGAGGCGCTTGCCTGTTCTGCTCCCTCTCCCTCCGGGAGAGGGCC
>JAABUM010001691.1_pt1 | contig 31824 bp, 30 predicted proteins | sample 5559161 | NCBI WGS metagenome assembly JAABUM01 (sample SAMN10711868, study PRJNA513369) | rock metagenome | isolation source: Antarctica rocks | place: Antarctica: Victoria Land, Siegfried Peak nord
ATCGGCAGGAGAACTCCGGCTTCATCCAGAACACCCAGTCGCGCTACCGCGACTTCAGCGCCTCGTTCGACAAGCCGTACAACGACGGCACCTCGCACGTCACGCTCGACGTGCTGTACAACACCGGTCAGGGCTACCTGCCGTCAGCGCCGGTGGCGCTCGACCAGATCGCGGCATATGGATTTTTCTACAACCTGCCGCACAACGAGTCGACCTTCCGCCAGGACAACACCTTCCTGACCGCGATCCTGGGCGACGAGACCTACATCAACGAGCACCTGATCCTCAGCGGCAAGCTGTTCTACGTCGGTAAAGACGACAAAACGCAGAGCTACGTGAATCCGAATATTGTCAATCAGGCATACCCGTACCAGCCGAACTTCCACGTTCCGTTCTACGCGCTAGGCCCCGTCGGACCCACCGCATACAACACCAACTTCGCTTTCACGGGCGGAAGCAGCCCCTACTACAAGCCGGGCGTGTTCACCTACGACCCGCTGGTCAACGCGCCGCCGGGGTCGGACCCCACCAATGTCGATAGCTACCGGAACGGCGAGGCTGCGGAGATCAGTTATTCCACCACGAACACCTACGGCATCACGCCCAAGGCCAATATCTTCCTGCCCTACAACAACATCACCATCGGCGGTTTGTTCGTGAAGGAAGAACAGCCGCAGCTCGGCCGATATATCGGCGCCAATCTTGATATGCCGCAGACCAATGGTTACAACTCACTAGTCTATCCTGCTGGCGGCGCGAATCGGACTGTCTACCAAGGGTATGCTCAGGACCGCATCGACCTGCTTCATAATACCCTGCACCTCGAGCCGGGTGCCGCCTGGGAAGGTGTTCTGACCACCAACGACGTGCCGTTCCCGACCCGCCAGGGGGCGACGATGCGCCCCGGCTACATGCTGCAGAACTACGACAAGGCGTTCGAGCCCTACCTTGGCGGCAGCTACGACCTGCCGTACCACTCCGTGCTCTACGCGAGCTACGGCCGCAGCGCCTCGTTCCCGCAGATCACCAACTACACGCTGGGCTCGTCCGGCTCGACCGCTGCCCCGCACTCCACCCTGCTGCACGCCTACGAGGCAGGCATCCGCTACGACACGCCGCGGCTCTACCTCAACCTCGACTACTTCTACCAGAAGACCACCAGCGCCGTTGGCTTCTACGCCAACTACCTGACCAGCCAATTTTTCTACTCCAACACCGGCCAGAACCAGTATCGCGGTGTCGAGGCCTCGGCGCAGTATCGCGTCACCCCCGCGCTCCAGGTCTTTGGCAATGGATCATACAATGATGCACAATACCTGAACAATTATGCGGCCACTACAACGCCGTTCAATGACCAGTTCGGTTACGGCTTCAAGGACACCCATCTGTCCACAGTGCCTTCGTGGTTGTTCAACGTCGGTGCTTCCTACGAGAAGGGTCCGATCTCATTGCGCCTGTGGGACCAGTACACCGGCCCGCAGTATACCACCTATAACCTGAGCGCGGACCCCAATGTCCAGCCGAACGGCCAGTTGCAGGGCGCCACCGTCACCAGCCCAGGCTATCGCCTGCCCGAGTTCAACACCGTCAACTTCCTCGGCAGCTACACCCTGCCGATCAACCAGGGCTACGGCCTGAAGTCGCTGAAGTTCACTGTGAACGCGCAGAACATCTTCAATATGCACTACTTCGCCTACCGATATTTGCAGAACTTCTCCTACGCCGGCGTGTACAGCGACGCTCACTACTACACCAGCGCGCTCCAGGGTCCGCCCGCCTCGGTGATCTTTAACGTCACCGCGCGCTTCTGAGCCCGCGGCGCGGCGCGCGGCGATACCGGACAGCGCCATGACTGACGTGCCTGGACGTGCCCGCGTGACAAGCCGCGCCGTTCCTGCGCCTCCTGCCGCCATGGCGGGACGACGCGGGACGGTGATGCCGAGGGCGGGCGGGGCGCAGCCATGACGCGCTTCGTCCGTGCGTTCCGCCGTCGCCTGCTCGCGGGTACGGCGGCCCTGGCTCTCGCCTGCGTCTCCGTTCCGCCCGCCCGCGCCGCCTGCGGCACGCTGGTGCTCCCCACCGGACTGGCCGCCAACTCGCCGAGCGCGGCGCAGTCCCTGCACCCGATCCTGACCAACAACTCGATCTACGACCAGGAGTCGTTCAACCTCCTGTTCCGCCCGCTGCTGTGGCTCACCCCCGAGCACACCATCGACTGGTCGCTGAGCCACGCGGCCGGCATCGACGTGCAGGACGGCGGGCGCGTGTTCGTGGTCACGCTCAAGCCGATCGCGTGGTCCGACGGCGTCCCGGTCACGGCCGACGACGTGTTGTACTCGTTCGAGATGATGAAGGAGCTGGGTCCGCTGTATTTCGGCTACGACACCGGCGGCGTGCCCACGATGTTCCAGGCCATCGAGGCGACCGGGCCGCTGACGCTGCGCATCACGCTGACCCAGGCGGTCAACCCGGAGTGGTTCGAGCTGGGCGGCCTGTCGCAGTTCTACGCCCTGCCGCGCCACGCCTGGGGCCGCACCACGCTCGACGAGCAGCGCAGCCTGCAGACCGACCTCGCCTTCATGTCCGTGGTGGACGGGCCGTTCCGCCTGACCGAGTTCAGCAGCGGGCGCTACGCCGCCTACGCGCCCAACCCCGGCTTCGCGGGCGAGCCGCCGGCGATGGCCCGCCTGGTGCTCGACTTCCTCCAGGGCACCAGCCCGCTGGAAGCCCTGCGCTCCGGCGAGCTCGACGTCGCCAACGTGCCGTTCAACGTCTACGACGCCGCGCTGGCGCTCCCCGGGCTAAGGGTGGTGCCGCTGCCGCCCGCCTCTGGCTACGAGTCCATGGTGGTCAACATGGCCAACCCCGCGGCGCCGTTCCTCGCCGACACCCGCGTCCGCCAGGCGATTGCCGACGCCATCGACGAGGACGAGATCATCCGCCTGGCGTTCCACGGCCACGGCGTGCCGGCGCGCACCCCGGTGCCGCCGGTGCCCGTTATCTTCCTCTCCGCCGACAGCAGGGCAGGCCGCTTCCCCGTCGGCCACGACCCTGCCAAGGCGCGCGCCCTGCTGGCCGAGGCCGGGTTCACCCCGGGGCCGGACGGCGTCCTGGCCAGGGACGGCCGGCGCCTGGAGTGGACGCACCTGGTCAGCGACAGCGCCCCCGACCTGCTGACGGAGTGGCAGGTGGTGCGGTCCAACCTCGCGGCCGTCGGCATCCGCATGGACATCCGGCTGATGGAGTTCAACCAAATCCTCGCCACCGTGGAGCGCGACCCCGCCGCCTGGGCGACCGCCGCCGTCGGCTGGAGCTTTCCCAACTACCCCGACATGCAGACCAACTACGGCACCGGCGCCGGCGAGAACTGGGGCAAGTTCAGCGACCCGGAGACCGACGCCCTGCTGAAGCAGGTGCAGAGTGTCCCGGGCCGCGACGCCCTGTTCCGCCTTCAGGACCACCTCGCCGCGTTGCAGCCGTTCATCATCTTGCCGGAGGGCGCGTTTTCCCTGCTCGTTCGCCCCGGCATCGAGGGCCTGCCCGACGCGATCCAGGCCAACTACATGTGGGCGCTGCAGAAGGTCCACTTCACCGGAGCGAGGGCCTGCGATGCGCAAGCTGCCCGCTAGGCTCGGCGGCTCGGCGCTGTCGCTGGCGATCCTGGTGACGCTGACCTTCGTGCTCGTCCACCTCACCCCCGGTGGCCCCGCCTACTCGATCCTGGGGATGAAATCGACGCCGCAGGCGGTGGCCGCGCTGAACGCCCAGCTCGGCCTCGACGTGCCGCTGTGGCGCCAGTACCTGATCTGGTGGCAGCACCTTCTGCACGGCGACCTCGGCTTCTCGTTCATCCTGCACCGCCCGGTCGGCGAGCTGCTGCTGTCCTACGAGGGCAACACCATCGCGATGTACGCCATCGCCACGGTCATCAGCACCCTGGCCGCGATCGGGCTCGGCCTGGCGCACGGCGTGTACTACCTGCGGCTTCCGGGCCGCGCGATCGGCGCGCTGGAGCTGGCGCTGTACGCGGTGCCGTCGTTCTTCGTGGGCACCGTGCTGGTGCTGCTGTTCGCGATCCAGTGGGACCTGCTGCCCACGGGCGGGCTCACCGACATCCGCAGCGCCGACCCGCCGGCCAGCGCCTACATCGCCCACCTGGTGCTGCCGGTGCTGACCATCAGCCTGGTCACGCTGGCCGGGCTGTCGCGCTACTTCGCGCAGTCCGTGCACGAGGAGCTGGCCCGCGACTACGTGCGCACCGCCGCCGCCAAGGGCTTGTCCTTCCCGCGCATCCTGTTCGGCCACGTGCTGCGCAACGCGCTGCGCCCGCTGGTCACGGTGCTCGGGCTGTCGTTCCCCACCATCTTCGCCGGCGGCGTGGTGGTCGAGACGGTGTTCTCCTACCCCGGGCTGGGCTGGCTGCTGTGGCGCTCGGCGCTGTCGCAGGACTACCCGGTGCTGGTCGCGATCGTGCTGCTGATCGGCGTGCTCACCGTGCTCGGCAACCTGCTGGCGGATTTGGTGAACGGCTTGCTCGACCCCAGGGCGTCCTTCGAGTGAGGCGGGGCGCTGGCCCGACGAAGGAAGCAAGGTTGAGGCTCTGCCTCAAACTCCGCCAAAGGCTCGCCTTTGGAATCCAATACTTAAGCAAAGCCGGTCCAGGGGCGGCTCGCCCCTGGCGGGTCTGGGCAGAGCCCAGCCTTGCTTGCTTCCAGGCTCTCCCGCAATGAGTGGCGCCCTTCGCCCCGGCACGGTGCCCGACGCCCTTGCCGTCCCCCCGTCCAGTCCGGGCGGCCCGTCGCTTGCCGGCCGGCTGCGCGTGGCCGTGTCCGACCGCGCCGCCCTGCTCGCCGGCCTCGGCCTCGGCGTACTGCTCCTGGCCGCGAGCTTCGCCGGTCCCTGGCTCTACGGCGTCGACCCGTATGCCCTGGACCCCGCCCACGTGCTCGCCCGGCCGGGAGGCGCCTTCCCGCTCGGCACCGACGAGCTGGGCCGCGACGCGCTGGCGAGGCTGCTCGCAGGCGGCGCCTCCACCCTGGAGGTCAGCCTGCCCGCCGCCCTGCTCGCCTTTGTCGTCGGCACGCTGTACGGGCTCGCCTCCGGCCTCGGGCCGTCCTGGCTCGACGCCGTGCTGATGCGGCTGCTCGACGCGGTGCTGGCGCTGCCGGGCCTGGTGGTGCTGATCTTCTTCGCCTCGCTGGTGCGGCTGAGCGACTCCTCACTGGTGCTGCTGCTCGGGCTGATCTCCTGGCCGGGCCTGGCGCGGCTGGTGCGCAACGAGGCGCTCGCCCAGCGCGGCCGCGACTTCGTGCTCGCCGCCCGCCAGCTCGGCGGAGGGCGCTGGTATGTGGCGCGCGTGCACCTGCTGCGCGTCATGGCGCCGCTGCTGGTGGTCAACGGCACGCTGCTGGTCGGCGACCTGATCTTCGCCCTGTCCGCGCTGAGCTTTCTGGGGCTGGGGGTGCAGCCGCCGTATACGAGCTGGGGCGGGCTGCTGCAGGCGGGGCTCGCGCTGGTGGCGCTGGCGCCGTGGTGGCTGATCCTGCCGCCGGGGCTGGCGATCTTCGCGTCGCTGCTGGCCGCCTCGCTGACCGGACAGGGGCTGCTCGCGCGGCAGGGCGGGGCGCGGTGAGGCGCGAAGCAAGCAAGGCTGGGCTCTGCCCAGACCCGCCAGGGGCGAGCCGCCCCTGGACCGGCCTCTCTTAAGTATTGGATTCCAAAGGCGAGCCTTTGGCGGAGTTTGAGGCAGAGCCTCAACCTTGCTTCCTTTCCTCATGCCCCCAGGGAGCACCCGATGACCGATGACGTGCTCCGCCTCGAGGCCCTGAGCGTCGCCCTGCCGCGCGGCCGCCGCGTGGTGACGGTGCTCGACGCGCTCGACCTGGCCGTGCCCGCCGGCGAGATGCTGGCGCTGGTCGGCGAGTCCGGCTCCGGCAAGACGATGGCGGCGCTGGCCGCGATGCGCCTGCTCCCCCCCGGCGCGGTGCTCGGCGGCCGTGCCCTGCTGCGCGGCCAGGACGGCACGGAGCGCGACCTGCTGCGCCTGGGCGAGACAGCGCTGCGCCGGGTGCGCGGGCGCGACATCGGCATGGTGTTCCAGAACCCGCTGGCCGCGCTGAACCCCTCGCACACCGTGGGCGCGCAGATCGCCGAGGCGTACCGCGCCCACACCGACGCCGACCGCCGCACCGCGATGGCGCGCGCCCGCACGCTGCTCGACGAGGTGGGCATCCCGGATGCGGCGCGGCGTCTGGGCGACCACCCGCATCAGTTCTCCGGCGGGATGCGGCAGCGGGTGATGATCGCGAGCGCGCTGGCCTGCTCGCCGCGCCTGCTGATTGCCGACGAGCCGACGACCGGGCTCGACCCGCTGGTGGCGCGCCAGATCATGGCGCTGCTGGCGCGGCTGCGGCGCGAGCGCGGCATGGGGGTGCTGTTCGTCACCCACGACCTGTCGGTGGTGGAGGAGCACGCGAGCCGGGTGCACGTGCTCTACGCCGGGCGCAGCGTGGAGTGGGGCGACGCTGCCGGGTTCTTCGCCCACCCGAGCCACCCGTACAGCCAGGCGCTGCTCGGCTCGGTGGCGCGCGTCGGGCGGGCGCGGCTGCGCACCATCCCGGGCACGCTGCCGGAGCCGGAGGCGCGCCCGCCCGGCTGCCGCTTTGCGCCGCGCTGCGCCTACCACCAGCCGCCGTGCGACGATGGCTACCCGGCGCCGCGGGCGGTCATGCACCAAGCGGGCGCAGGCACGCTGGCGTGCTGCCTGTATCCGCCGGAGGTGCCGGCCGCCGACCTGGAAGCCGCGCTGCCGGAGCCACCCGCCACGGCGCGCCGGACCCTGCTCGACGTGGAGGAGGTCAGCGTGCGCTACGGACGGCGCCGCCTGTTCGGCGCGGCGCCCGCGGCCTCGCTCGCGGGTGCGACGTTCCGGCTCGGCGAGGGCGAGTGCCTCGGCGTGGTCGGCGAGAGCGGCTCGGGCAAGTCCACGCTGGGACGCGCGATCCTGCAGATGGCGGAGTACGAGGGCCGCATCCTGCTCGACGGCCACGATCTCGGACGCCTCGGCGGCGACGACCGTGCCCGGCAGCGCCGCCGCGTCCAGGTGGTGTTCCAGGACCCGCGCGAGTCGCTCAACCCGCGCATGACCGTGGCCCAGAGCGTGGGCGAGCCGCTGCGCCTGGCCGGGCGGCCGGCGGGCGAGCGGCGCGCCGCGGTCGGCGGCCTGCTGGAGCGCGTCGGCCTGCCCGCCGCCCTCGCCGACCGCCTGCCCGGCTCTGTCTCCGGCGGCCAGGCGCAGCGCATCGCCATCGCCCGCGCGCTCGCGGCCGAGCCCGACATCATCGTGCTCGACGAGCCCACCTCCTCGCTCGACGTGTCCACCCAGGCGATGCTGCTCAACCTGCTCAAGGACCTCTCGCGCGAGCGCGGCCTCGCCTACGTGTTCATCAGCCACGACCTCGCGGCCGTCAGCTATCTGGCCCACCGAATTGCGGTGCTGCGCGCCGGCCGCATCGTCGAGCTGGCGGACACCGCCACGCTGCTGGCGCACCCGGGCAGCGAGTACACGGCCGCACTGCTCGAAGCGGCGCCGCAGCTCGGGGGCGTCGCGGCGGAGGCCTGAAGGGCAGGAAGGCCGGGGGGCGAGGCCGCCCCCCAGACCCCGGCGCCCCGGGAGTCGCATGGACGGCCTGTGCCTAATTTGCACCGGTCCAGGGGCGAGGCTGGCCAAAGGTTCCGATGGCCCGCTTGGGCCATTGGAAGGGCCAGACGAGGGGGCTCGCCCCTGGCGGGTCCGGGCAGAGCCCGGCCTTGCTTGCTTGGACTCCACCCCCCCACCTGAAGCCATCGTGAACTCTGCGGGTGGCGAGCCGCCTTGCAATGCCCGGCCGCTGCCCCGATCTCGGCGCGCAATGAAGACCCGTGCGCAATGACCGGCTCCCCGCACGATCGCGCGCCCCGCACCGTCGTCGCCCTCCCGGCCCGCGACGAGGAAGCCCGGCTCGGCCCCTGCCTGGAGGCGCTGTTCGGCGGCACCGCACGGCCGGACGCCGCGGTCGTCCTGCTCAACAACTGCACCGACGGCAGCGAGCGCATCGCCCACGACCTCGCCGGGCGCCTGCCTGTGCACGTGATCGCCTGCCGCCTGCCGCCGGAGCTGGCCCATGCCGGCCACGCCCGCGCGCTGGCGATGCGCCACGCCGACGCGATGTGCGGGGACGGCGACGTATTGCTCACCACCGACGCCGACGGGGTGGTGGCGCCCGACTGGCTGGCGGAGAACCTGGCGGCGTTCGCGGCGGGCGCGGAAGCGGTGTGCGGCCGCGCGGTGATCGACCCGGCGGACGCGCTGCTGATCCCCGCCCACCTGCACGAGGACGACGCCCGCGAGACCACGCTGACCTGCCTGCTCGACGAGATCGCCGCGCGCATCGATCCCGACACCTACGACCCCTGGCCGCGTCACACCGAGCACAGCGGCGCCAGCATCGCGGTGCGCCGCGGCCTGTACCGCCGCGCCGGCGGCCTGCCCGCGTGGGAGAGCGGCGAGGACCGCGCCTTCGTCGAGGCCCTGCAGCGTCTCGACGCCCGGGTGCGCCACGCGCCCGACGTGGTGGTCACGGTGTCCGGCCGCACCGAGGGCCGCGCCCGGGACGGCATGGCCGACGCGATCCGCCGCCGCATCATGCGCCAGGACGAGCTGACCGACGAGCGCCTGGAGCCCGCCCGGCACGCCTGGCGCCGCGTGCAGCTCCGCGTCAGGGCGCGCCGGCTCCGGGCGCAGGGCGAGGGCATCGCTGCGGGCAACTTGGCCGCCGATCTCGGCCTGGACGGTGCCGTGGTGGAGGGCCTGCTGCGCGGGCCGCATTTCGGCGCGGCGTGGTCCTCGCTGTCCGCGCTTAGCCCGCGCCTCGCGCGCCGCCGCGTCGCCTTTGCGGCGCTGCCCGCCGAGATCGAGGCCGCCACCCGCCTGCTGGATGCCCTGCGTCGCGTCCCGGCCAGACAGCTCCTGGACGCGCGGTGAGCACGGCTGCGGCGCTGCCGGTCCGGGTCGCGGCACTAGACGCCACGATGCGCGGCAACGCGGACCGGCTCGACCCGGACGGCGGGTTTCCTGCCGACGACCTCGCGGACCTGCGCGCGCTCGGCGTGCTCGCGGCGCCCCTGCCCCGCGACGCGGGCGGCACCGGGCTCGGCACCAGCCCCGAGGGCGCGGCCGGCTGCGCGGCGCTGCTGATGGCGCTGGGGCGGGGGAGCATCGCGCTGGGGCGGATCGTCGAGGGCCACGTCAACGCCCTCAAGCTGGTGCTGCGCGACGCCTCGCCCGAGGTCGCCGCGCGGGCCTGCGACGATGCGCGCGGCGGCGCCCTGTTCGCGCTCTGGGTCACCGACCCGTTCGACGCCCCCGCGCTCGCCGTGCGCCGCGAGGGCGGCCGCCTGGTGCTCGACGGCGGCAAGGCGTTCTGCTCCGCCGCCGGCCACGCGGACCGCGCGCTGGTCACGGCGCGCGACGAGGACGGCCACGCCCGGATGCTGCTGGTGCCGCTGCACGGCGCAGAGCGCGTCGCCCCGTTGCCGGCCTCGCTCGCGGGCGTGCGCGGCGCCGCCACCGGGCAGGTGTCGTTCTCCGGGGTCGCGCTGCCGCCGGACGCGATGATCGGCTGTCCTGGCGACTACCTGCGCGAGCCGGACTTCTCCGCCGGCGCCTGGCGTGGCTCCGCGGTGGCGGCCGGGGCGCTCGCGGCGCTGGTGGAGGAGATGCGCGCGCAGCTCGCCGCGCGCGGCCGCCTGGACGACCCGCACCAGCGCGCCCGCTTCGGCCGCGCCTTGGTGTGCGCCGGTACTGCGCGGCTCTGGGTCGAGGCGGTCGGGCCGGAGGCGGAGGACCCTGCCCGCGATCCTGCCTGGGTCGCGGCGCGCGTGAACCTGGGGCGGACGGCGGTGGAGGCGGCGTGCGTGGAGGGCCTGGCGCTGGTGCAGCGCTCGCTGGGGCTGCAGGCGTTCCTGCGCGGCGGCACCGTGGAGCGCATGGGGCGCGACCTCGCGACCTACCTCCGCCAGCCCGCCCCGGACGAGGCGCTGCATGAGGCCGCCGGGCACTTCGCCACGCCGGGCGCCACGTGGTGACGTGGCCGACGTGCCAGCAAGCAAGGCTGGGCTCTGCCCAGACCCGCCAAAGGCCAAGGCCTCTGGACACCGATTTACTTAGGTAGTGGTGACGATTTTAGGGACGGGGTTTCCCCTCCGGTGTTTTACGAGTTGCAATACATGCTGCAAAGCAAGGAAATTGACGTCCACCCATAAGGGTTGCTATTGTGCCTTTGAGAAGATGAGGCGGTGTTGGAGAATACAACTTGTTCAAGCTAGCTCAGGCGGTACTCATTGTATCGGTAGTGGCATGTATCCCCGATGGTCATGCAGCGGAGCCGATCACGGTATCTGAATACGTCCAAATGAAGGGTACGATGGCGTCTGATAAGACCTATACACTGATAAAGTACTTAAGCGGGGTGGCGGATGCACTATACGGCTCCAATTTTGTGCTGGTAGGACAAGGGAAAGCTCCATTATACTGTTTTGATAGCCCTCGACCACTTACGGCAACAGAACTTATTAAATACATAGATGCTCTACTATACAATCGTATGCAAAAGAAAGAGCCTGTTCAGGCGGACTTTTTTATTGCCGTCATCGCAGCAAACGCCGTCGGTGTAGCGTTAAAGTGTTCTTAAACGTGCTCAAAAACATGAGGTTTTTGCTACTGCTGACCGCTATAAGCTGTACTAGCAACGCAACATGGGCCGCGAGCTTTGAATGCTCAAAGGCGGAAAACTTAGTTGAAAGAACGATCTGCACAGACCGAGAACTCAGCGTTGACGACGAGATATTGGCAGCTTTGTATAAAGATGGCCTGAGAAAGACCCACAACAGCCGACAACTAGTTGACAGCCAACGATCATGGATTTTAGACCGCAACGGGTGCTCTAGTCGTTCTCAAGGACCGAATCAGTTGAGGACCTGCCTTATGGACCTGTATCTTAGTCGGGGAGACGTCTTAAACGTCTACGGGGTTCATCCAGACATTCGCCCTTTCTAATTATGCGGCTCAACCTAGCCGGGATGACTGGCTCCACTCCTGCGTCGAGGATGGTCTAATGCAGGTAATCGGAGGGGAATGCCCCCCGAAATCGTCACCACAGCCTAAGTATTGGTTTCCAAAGGCGAGCCTTTGGCGGAGTTTGAGGCAGAGCTTCAACCTTGCCTGCCTGATGCGTCCGCCCCACCGGCCACCGGCATGACGTGCGCCGGCGAGGTCCACCGCGCCTGGCGCGCCCTTCCCGAGCTGGCGCTGGACGCGGTGTGCGGCGCGGGCGACCCGCTGGTCCTGGCGCCGCACCCCGACGACGAGAGCCTCGGCTGCGGCGGCCTGATCGCGCGCGCCGTCGCCGCCGGCCGTGCGCCGCTGGTCGTCGTGCTGACCGACGGCGCGGGCTCGCACCCGGGCTCCGCGACCTACCCTGCGGCACGGTTGCGCGCCCTGCGCGAGGCGGAGACCCTGGACGCCGTGCGCCAGCTCGGCCTTGCCCCGGACCGCGTGGTGTTCCTGGGCGAGCCCGACACCCGCGCGCCGCGGGACAACGCCGGGCTCGACGCCGTGGCGGTGCGGCTGTGCGCCCTGGTCGAGCGCCACCGCTGCACCGCGCTGCTGGCGAGCTGGGAGCACGACCCGCACTGCGACCATCTCGCCGCCGACCGCGCCGCCCGCCTCGCCGCCGCGCGGGCCGAGGTGCCGCACTGGTCGTACCCGGTGTGGGGCTGGACGCTGCGCGACGATGTCGCCCTGCCTGACGCGGCGGTCGTCGGCGGCCGTCTCGACGTGCGCGCGCACCTCGACGCCAGGCGCCGCGCCGTCGCCGCGCACCGCTCGCAGCACGGCCAGGTCGTCCGCGACGACCCCGGCGGCTTCGTGCTGCCCCGTGCCCTGCTGCACCATTTCGAGGGACCGTGGGAGGTGTTCCTGCGGCCCGGCCCGGAGCCCGCCGCATGACCCGCAGCCCCGTGCCCGGCAGTTCCGCGCCCGGCAGCCCAGTGCCGGGCAGCCCCGCGCCCGCCGGCCCTGACACCTCGGCGGCCGGAACCGGCGCCCCGGCCCGCAGCGCCCGCACCCGCGACGCCGCGCATTTCGCCCGCCTCTACGCCGCCAGCCCCGACCCGTGGGGCTTTCGCACCAGCAGCTACGAGCGCGACAAGTACGCCGAGACCCTCGCCGCCCTGCCCGATCGCCGCTTCCGCTCGGCGCTGGAGGTGGGGTGCTCGATCGGCGAGCTGACCCGCCGCCTGGCGCCGCGCTGCGACCGCCTGCTCGGGCTCGACCTCAGCGGCGACGCCCTGCGCGAGGCCGCCGCCACGTGCGCAGGGCTCGCCGGCGTCGCGTTCCGCCAGGCGACGGTGCCGGCGGAGTGGCCGGACGGGCCGTTCGACCTCGTGGTGCTGTCGGAGATGCTGTACTTCCTGGTGCCCGACGACCTCGCGGTCCTGGCGCGGCGCTGCCTCGACAGCCTCGACGCGGGCGGCGTCGTGCTGCTGGTGAACTGGACCGGCCCCACCGACGACCCGCTCAGCGGCGACGACGCGGCCGAGCTGTTCATTGCCCACGCCGCACCGCGCCTGCGCCCCGTGCGGCAGGACCGCCGGCCTGGGTATCGGCTGGACCTGCTGGCAGGCTGAGTCCCGGGATTGAACATCTGTTCATCCTTGTTCGGTACGCTTGAGCCATGCCAATCGAATCTTGGACACCTGACAGTCGCCTTCTGCTGAGCGTCATGCTGGCGGAGTGGGGTGCAACCGTCTTCGCCTTCACGGTCGCGGTCTTGGCCGCACACGCGATCGGCCATGCGAACGGCCGGGTCATCGTCCTCTGCCTGATTTTCGTCTGGAGCGTCGCGGGCAGCCTTTTCCTAATGCGTCATCCCGCGGTTGACCGCCGCGTATTGCTCAGGGGATCGCTGCTCTATCTTGCCTCGCTCATCATCCTGATGTTCTGCCTTGCAAAACTGGACCTTGGGACAGCCAAGCTGATCGCTCAGTGGTACGACAAGACCGGCCTGAGCGGAAGCGTGGGCGCGCTGATCTTCGAGTGCGGTTTTGCTCCGCTGTTCTTCGGACTAGGGTCAAGAAGAGCGCGAACCCGCTTGGGAATCAGAACCCGGTAACCCTTCAGGTGCTGCGCAGCCCTATCCGACACCAAGGAACGCTGCTAGCGCTCGTCCCACGCTTTCCAGCATGGCGGCGTCCACCCGGCATGACCCGCCCCGCCGGCCCAACGCGCAGCCAAGCTAGGAATGGGGCAGGCTGCGCGTGCGAGGCCCGCCGTGGGACCTGGGCGCGCGAGGCATGGCGGTGCACGGAGCGCGTGCTATACCCGCGGCGGCCCTCCCCATGGTGTGGCCCATGGACCCGTCTGCCTGGGCCACGGGGGCCGGAGAAGGGGATACGCCGATGGCCCGCCGCCGACAGCTCTACGAGGGTAAGGCCAAGATCCTGTTCGAGGGCCCCGAGCCCGGCACCCTGGTGCAGTACTTCAAGGACGACGCGACCGCCGGCAACGGCGCCAAGAAGGGCGTGATCACCGGCAAGGGCGTGCTCAACAACCGCATCAGCGAGTACCTGATGATGCGCCTGGCAGAGATCGGCGTGCCCAACCACTTCGTCCGCCGCCTCAACATGCGTGAGCAGCTCATCCGCGAGGTGGAGATCATCCCGATCGAGATCGTGGTGCGCAACGTCGCCGCCGGCAGCCTGTCCACCCGTCTCGGCATCCCAGAGGGCACCCGGCTGCCGCGCTCGATCATCGAGTACTACTACAAGAACGACGCGCTGAGCGACCCGATGGTCGCCGAGGAGCACATCACCGCGTTCGGCTGGGCCAGCACCGCCGACATGGACGACATCGTGGCGCTGACGCTGCGCGCCAACGACTTCCTCTCCGGGCTGTTCCTCGGCGTCGGCATCACCCTGGTCGACTTCAAGCTGGAGTTTGGCCGGCTGTACGAGAACGACGACATGCAGGTCGTGCTCGCCGACGAGATCAGCCCGGACAACTGCCGCCTGTGGGACAGCAAGACCAACGAGAAGATGGACAAGGACCGCTTCCGCCGCGACCTCGGCCGCGTCGAGGAGGCCTACCAGGAGGTCGCCCGCCGCCTCGGCATCCTGCCCGAGGCCGGCACCCGCGACATGAAGGGCCCGGAGGCGATGCAGTGAGCATCGCTGTGGGAAGCGCCGTGCGCGGCGCCCGGGCGGGTGCGGCGGCGGGCGGGGTGTGCGGGCGATGACGCGCGCGGTGGTGACGATCATGCTCAGGCAGGGCGTGCTCGACCCGCAGGGCCGCGCCATTGGCCACGCCCTGGGCCAGCTCGGCTTCGAGGGCGTGGGCGAGATCCGCGCCGGCAAGGTGATCGAGCTGGACCTTGCCGAGCCGGACCCGGAGCGCGCCCGCGCCCAGGCCGAGGAGATGGCCCGCCGCCTGCTCGCCAACACCGTGATCGAGAGCTTTCGCGTGGAGCTGACCTGATGCGCACCCTTGCCCGCCGCACCGCTGCGGCCGAGCGCTGCCGCGTGCTCCTGCCAGTGGCCGCGTCCATGCTCGCGATGGTGGCGCTTGCCGTGCCCGCGCGGGCGCAGCGTCTCAGCCCGGTCACCGGCGAGGCGCTGATGAAGCTGTGCAGCAGCAAGACCCCGGTCGGCTGCGACGCCTACGTCAGCGGCGTGTCCGATGCCGCCGAGCTGCTGGGCCGTTCCGCCACGGACCCGTCCGACCGCAGCTCCGCGCAGTTCTGCATCCCCCAGGACGTGGTGGGCAGCGCGCTGCGCCAGACCGTGATCGCCTGGGCGCAAGCCCACCCGGAGGACGGCAAGCAGGCCGCGGGCACGCTCGTGTTCCACGCCTTTCACGCAAGCTTCCCCTGCAAGGGCGGCGCTCCCGCGGGCAGCGCCGACCGCCGATGATGCCGACGGCCCCCGAGTGTGACCGGTCCAGGCAGGCAAGGTTGAGGCTCTGCCTCAAACTCCGCCAAAGGCAGGCCTTTGGAATCCAATACTTAAGTAAAGCCGGTCCAGGGGGGGCTTCCCCCCTAGCGGGTCTGGGCGTAGCTGGCCAAAGGTTCCGATGGCCCGCTTGGGCCATTGGAATGGCCAGCGGAGGGAGAGCCCAGCCTTGCTTGCTGACAGGTCGATGCCCGGAGCCGCTGGCATGAGGGCGGGGATCGTCGTCTTCCCCGGCACCAACCGCGAGCGGGACATGGCGATCGCCCTGCGCCAGGCCACGGGGCGCGAGCCGGCGCTGGTCTGGCACCGCGAGACCGCGCTGCCGCCGCTCGACCTCGTGGTGCTGCCGGGCGGCTTCAGCCACGGCGACTACCTGCGCTGCGGGGCCATGGCCGCGTTGTCGCCGGTCATGGACGCGGTGCGCGCCTTTGCCGCCGGCGGCGGCCACGTGCTCGGCGTGTGCAACGGCTTCCAGATCCTCACCGAGGCCGGGATGCTGCCGGGCGCCCTGCTGCGCAACGCCGGGCTGCGCTTCATCTCGCGCGACTGCCACCTGCGGGTCGAGCGGGCCGACACCGCCTACACCCGCGGCTGGGCCGCGGGCGACGTGTTCCAGGCGCCGATGGCCCACGGCGACGGAAACTATTTTGCCGATGACGCCACGCTCGACCGCCTGGAGGGCGAGGGCCGCGTCGCCTTCCGCTACGCCTCGCCGGATGGCACCGTGCTGGCGGAGGCGCCGAACGGCAGCGCGCGGTCGATCGCGGGCGTGACCAGCGCCAATGGGCGTGTGCTCGGGCTGATGCCGCACGCGGAGGACCTGGTGGACCCGCTGTGCGGCGGCGTGGATGGGCGGCCTCTGTTCGCGGGGCTGGCGGAGGCGCTGGCGGCCTAGGCAGGCAAGGCTGAGGGCGAGGCCGCCCCCCAGACCCCGGCGCCCTGAAGAAAGACTTGCCTTCATCAATGCCGGTCCAGGGCGGCTCGCCCTGGCGGGTCCAGGGCAGAGCCCTGGCCTTGCTTTCCTGGAGGCCTCAATGCCCCCCATCATCGACGCCGCCCTCGCCAGGACTTTCGGCCTCAGTGCCGAGGAGTACGCCCGTGTCGAGGCGATCATGGGCCGCGTGCCCAGCTTCACCGAGCTGGGCATCTTCTCGGTGATGTGGTCCGAGCACTGCTCGTACAAATCCTCCCGCGCCTGGCTGCGCCAGCTCCCGACCAGCGCGCCCTGGGTGGTGCACGGGCCGGGGGAGAACGCCGGCGTGGTCGACATCGGCGACGGCCTGGCCGCGATCTTCAAGATGGAGTCGCACAACCATCCAAGCTTCATCGAGCCCTACCAGGGCGCGGCCACCGGCGTCGGCGGCATCCTGCGCGACGTGTTCACCATGGGCGCGCGCCCGGTCGCCAACCTCAACGCGCTGCGCTTCGGCGCGCCGGACGCTGCGGGGACGAAGCGCGTGGTGGACGGCGTGGTGCGCGGCATCGGCGGCTACGGCAACTGCGTCGGCGTGCCCACCGTGGGCGGCGAGATCGACTTCCACCCGGCGTACGACGGCAACCCGCTGGTCAACGCGATGACGGTGGGGGTGGCAAAGCTCGACCGCATCTTCCTCTCGGCGGCGGCGGGGGTCGGCAACCCGGTGGTCTACGTGGGCAGCCGCACCGGGCGGGACGGCATCCACGGCGCCACCATGGCGTCTGCGGAGTTCGACGCGGACACGGATGCCAAGCGGCCGACGGTGCAGGTCGGCGACCCTTACGTGGAGAAGCTGCTGATCGAGGCGTGCCTGGAGCTGATGGCGACCGACGCGATCGTGGCGATCCAGGACATGGGCGCGGCCGGCCTGACCTCGTCCGCCGTGGAGATGGCGGGCAAGGGCGGGGTCGGCATCGAGCTGGACCTGGATGCGGTGCCGCAGCGAGAGGCGGGCATGAGCGCCTACGAGATGATGCTGTCGGAGAGCCAGGAGCGGATGCTCATGGTGCTGCGGCCGGACCGCGAGGCCGTGGCGCGCGCGATCTTCGACAAGTGGGAGCTGGAGTTCGCGGTGATCGGGCGCATCACCGATACCGGGCGGATCGTGCTGCGCCACCAGGGACGCATCGAGGCGGACATCCCGCTCGACCCGCTGGCGGAGCAGGCGCCGCTGTACCATCGGCGGAGCGTGGAGACGCCGAAGCGCGCGCCGCTGGGCGAGGTCGCGGACCCGGTGGGGATCGCGGCCGCGCTGCTGACTCTGGTGGGGTGCCCGGACCTGTGCTCGCGGGCGTGGGTGTGGGACCAGTACGACAGCACCGTGGGCGGGCAGACGATCCGCCGCCCGGGAGGTGCCGACGCGGCGGTGGTACGTGTGGCCGAGCGCCGGGCGCTGGCGCTGACCACGGACTGCACGCCGCGCTACTGCCTCGCCGACCCGGAGGCGGGGGGCGCGCAGGCGGTGGCGGAGGCGTGGCGCAACCTCGTGGCGGTGGGGGCGACGCCGCTCGCCATCACCGACAACATGAACTTCGGCAACCCCGAGAAGCCGGAGATCATGGGGCAGTTCGCGGGGTGCATCCGCGGCATGGCGGCGGCATGTCTGGCGCTCGACTTCCCGGTCGTGAGCGGGAACGTGAGTTTGTACAACGAGACGCGGGGCACGGCGATCCTGCCGACGCCGGCGATCGGCGGGCTGGGAGTGCTGGAGGACGCGGCGGCCTCGGTCGGGCTGGCGCTGCTGCCCGGCCTCGACCTGGTGCTGGTGGGCGAGACCGCGGGCCACCTGGGGCAGTCGCTGTGGCTGCGCGAGGTGTGCGGGCGCGAGGATGGGCCGCCGCCGCCGGTGGACCTCGCCGCCGAGCGACGCCACGGCGACTTCGTGCGCGACGCGATCCGGCGCGGCGAGGTGGCCGCCTGCCACGACTGCAGCGACGGCGGCCTGCTGGTCGCGGTCGCCGAGATGGCGCTGGCCGGCGGCGTGGGCGCGACGCTGCTCGCTCCCGCAGAAGCCCCGTCCGCCGGCGGGCCTGACGACGCCGCCGCGGCCGGTGCCCCGGCGCACGCTCCGGCTGGCCTCGCGCCGCACGCGCTCTGGTTCGGCGAGGACCAGGCGCGCTACGTGCTGGCCACCGCGCACGTCGACGCGCTGCTGGCCCACGCCGCCGTCGCCGGGGTGCCCGCCCGTCGCCTCGGCCGTGCCGACGCGAAAGCCGCGGACGCCGGTTTGACACTGCCGGGCGGGGTGCTCATATCCCTGGCCAGCCTGCGGGCCGCGCACGAGCGTTTCTTCCCGGAGTGGATGGGTCACTGACCTGTCGCCCGGGCCGACGGCCGGCGGCGTCCCGCCGGTCCCACCGACGGCCGCCGCCGCGCGGACCAGGCCACGGAGAGCGTGCATGGCAATGGCGATCGGCGAGATCGAGGCAATGATCCGGGCCGCCCTGCCCGACGCCACCGTCACGGTGGAGGACCTGGCGGGCGACGGCGACCACTACGCCGCCACCGTGGTCAGCGAGAGCTTCCGCGGCCAGACGCGCGTCAGGCAGCACCAGGCCGTCTACGCCGCCCTGCAGGGGCGCATGGGCGGCGAGCTGCACGCGCTGGCGCTGCAGACCTCCGTTCCCGGCGACCCCGCTACCCGCTAGGCATCCCGTCCACCCGCCATCCAGGGAGTAACAGGCCATGACGACGATCACCGACCGCATCCAGGGCGAGATCACCGAGAACCCGGTCATGCTCTACATGAAGGGCAACGCCATGTTCCCGCAGTGCGGCTTCTCCGCCCGCGTGGTGCAGATCCTCACCCACATGAATGTCGCCTTCAAGACCGCCAACGTGCTCGAAGATGCGGAGCTGCGCGACGGCATCAAGCAGTTCTCCAGCTGGCCCACCGTGCCGCAGCTCTATGTCGGCGGCGAGTTCGTCGGCGGCTGCGACATCATCACCGAGATGTTCCAGTCGGGCGAGCTGGAGACGTTGATCCGCGACAAGGGCCTCGCCAAGGTGGCGTGACCGTTACGGTCCGCGACAATCGGCGGCAGGGGCCGGTTGCTCGCTTGCTCCTGCGCCGCGCATGATCTAGGCGATGGTGGGAAGCATCTGGAGCGCGATCGCATGTATGGACTGATTCGCACTGCCGCCGCGGCGGTCGTGGGGCTGGGCTTGCTGGCGGGGACCGCCGCTCTGAACACTGCCTCGGCAGAGCACGTCGTCACCGAGAGCGAGGCCGGGAAGCTGAGCTTCGATGCGCTGACCGCGGCTCCGGCGCGCGCCTACGTGCACCAAGCGCAGTATTACCGCCACCGCCGGTTCGAGCACCGCCGCTACCACCGGCACCACCGCTCCTACCGCTGAGCCGAGCGGGCCTGACGCCTGACGCATCGCCGGCCCGTCCCCTCGGGCCGGCGATGTGCGTTTCGGGGCTGGAGCCTCGGGCTGTCAGACAGGCAGGCAAGGTTGAGGCTCTGCCTCAAACTCCGCCAAAGGCTCGCCTTTGGAAACCACCACTTCAGTAAATCGGTGTCCAGAGGCCTTGGCCTTTGGCGGGTCTGGGCAGAGCCCAGCCTTGCTTCCTGCCGTGGGCCTACGCTGCCGCCTCCGGCCGGACATCCTTGATGTCGCGGAACCCCAGGGCAGGGTGCAGCTCCACCGTCCGCTTCATCATGAACGCCGAGCTGGCCAGGAACACCGGGTCGCCGTCCACGTCGTCGGCCATCGCCGAGCGGTTCTCCCCCACGAAGCGCTCGACCGCCAGCTTCTCGCCGCTCACCCAGCGCGCCAGGCTGTACGGCACCGGCTCGAAGCCGATCCCCACGCCGTACTCGGCGCCCATGCGCGCCACCAGCACGTCGAGCTGCAGCGTGCCGACCACGCCGACGATCGGCTGGCTGCCGTCCTGCGGGCGGAAGAGCTGCACGACGCCCTCCTCGGCCAGTTCCTGCAGCGCCTGGCGCAGCTTCTTCGCCTTCATCGCGTCGTCCAGGCGCACGCGGCGCAGGATCTCCGGGGCGAAGTAGGGTACGCCCACGAACTGCAGGTCCTCGGCTTCGGTCAGGGTGTCGCCGATGCGCAGCGTGCCGTGGTTCGGGATGCCGACCACGTCGCCGGCGTAGGCCTCCTCGGCGATCTGGCGATCGCGGGCGAAGAAGAACTGCGGGGCGTGCAGCGGGATGCTCTTGCCGGTGCGGACCTGGCGCAGCCTCATGCCCCGCACCAGGCGCCCCGAACAGACGCGGGCAAAGGCGATGCGGTCGCGGTGGTTGGGGTCCATGTTCGCCTGGATCTTGAACACCAGGGCGGTCAGCGAGGGCTCGCCGGCCTGCACGATGCGGGTGTCGGCGGGCTGGGCGCGCGGCGTCGGGCCGAAGGCGACCAGGGCGTCGAGCAGGTCGAGCACGCCGATCTCGCGGATGGCGCTGCCGAAGAACACCGGCGTGAGGTGGCCGGCGTCGAAGCTCTCGCGGTCGAACTCCGGCAGGGCGGAGCGCACCAGGTCGATCTCCTCGGCCATGGCGATCATGCGCGGGTCGGACTGCTCGACGGCCTCGGTGGTGTGGATCTCGCGGGTGCGCAGGTCGTAGGTGCCGATGAACTGGCTCGCCCGCCCGATCGGCCAGGTGGCGGGCGCGGTGTCGAGCGCCAGGGTGGAGGCGACCTCGTCGAGCAGCTCGATCGGGTCGCGGGCCTCGCGGTCCATCTTGTTGATGAAGGTCAGGATCGGGATGTCGCGCATCCGGCAGATCTCGAACAGCTTTCGCGTGCGCGCCTCGATGCCCTTGGCGGCGTCAATCACCATCACGGCGGAGTCCACGGCGGTCAGCGTGCGGTAGGTGTCCTCGGAGAAGTCCTCGTGGCCCGGCGTGTCGAGCAGGTTGAACACGCAGCCGCCGTACTCGAAGGTCATCACCGAGGTGACGACGGAGATGCCGCGGTCGCGCTCGATGCCCATCCAGTCCGAGCGGGTGCGGCGACGCTCGCCCTTGGCGCGGACGTTGCCGGCGAGCTGGATCGCGCCGCCGGCGCGCAGCAGGCGCTCGGTCAGCGTGGTCTTGCCGGCGTCGGGGTGGGAGATGATCGCGAAGGTGCGGCGGCGTGCGATCTCCGCGCCGAGCGTGCCCCCGCCTTCCGCGCCGCGGTCGAGTATCTTCTCGCTCATCGTCCCCCCGAGACGGTCAGGATGGTGCCGTTGACGTAGGACGCCGCGTCGGAGATCAGCCAGGCGACGGCCTCGGCGATCTCCTCGGGCTGGCCGACGCGACGCGCCGGGATCGTGCCGACGTGGCGGTCCTGGCGCTCCTGCGGGTTCATGTCGGTGGCGATCAGGCCGGGGGCGACAGCGTTGACGCGGATGCCCTCGGCCGCGACCTCGCGGGCCAGGCCGGTGGTGAAGGTGTCGATCGCGCCCTTGGTCATGGCGTAGTGCACGAACTCGCCGGGGCTGCCGAGGCGCGAGGCCACGGAGCCGAGGTTGACGATCGCGCCCCCTGCCCCGCCATGGGCCGTGGACAGGCGGCGCACCGCCTGCTGGGCGCAGAGGAAGGCGCCGGCGACGTTGACTTGCAGGACGCGGGCCAGGTCGGCGGGCGGCAGGGCGTCGACGCGCGAGGTGCCGCCGATGATGCCGGCGTTGTTCACCAGGCCGCCGAGGGGGCCGAGCGCCTGCTCGGCAGCGTCGAACATCCGGGCCACGGCGTCCGGGTCGGAGACGTCGGCGGCGATGGTGGCGGCACGGCCGCCGCGGGCGCGGATGTCGGCGGCGACGGCCTCGGCAGCGGGGGCGCCGGCCGCGTAGTTCACGCAGACGGGGTGGCCGGCGGCGGCGAGGCGGCGGCAGATGGCGGCGCCGATGCCGCGGCTGCCGCCGGTGACCAGGATCGCGCGGGGGTCGGGCATCGGGCCGTGCTCCAGGAAGGAAGGCCAGGGCTCTGCCCTGGACCCGCCAAAGGCTCGCCTTTGGAAACCATCACTTGGGGTGGAAGTCGCCTGGCTTCACGTGTGCCGGTCCAGGGGCGCTGCCCCTGGCGGGTCCAGGGCAGAGCCCTGGCCTTGCTTGCTGCCTCATACCGCAAACGCAAGACGCCGGGGCGATCGCTCGCGCCCGGCGTCTGCCGTGTGGTCCGGATGGCAGGCTAGCGGGAGTAGAACTCGACGACCAGGTTGGGCTCCATGGTGACCGGGTAGGGCACGTCGGAGAGCTTGGGCGCGCGGGTCATGCGGCCCTTCATGGCGCGGTGGTCGACCTCGTAGTACTCGGGCACGTCGCGCTCGCCGCTCTGGGTGGCGTCGAGGACCATGGCGAGCTGCTTGGACTTCTCGCGGACCTCGATCAGGTCGCCGTCCTTGACCAGGAAGCTGGGGATGTTGACCTTGCGGCCGTTGACGGTGACGTGGCCGTGGTTGACGAACTGGCGGGCGGCGAACGGGGTGATCGCGAACTTGAGGCGGTAGATCACCGCGTCGAGGCGGCGCTCCAGGATCTCGATCAGGTTCTCGGAGGTGTCGCCCTTGCGGCGCACGGCCTCGTCGTAGTATTTGCGGAACTGCTTCTCGCCGATGTTGCCGTAGTAGAACTTCAGCTTCTGCTTGGCCATCAACTGCACCGAGAAGTCGCTCGGCTTCTGCTTGCGGCGCTGGCCGTGCTGGCCGGGGCCGTACTCGCGCTTGTTGATCGGCGACTTGGCGCGGCCCCACAAGTTCACGCCGAGGCGGCGGTTCACCTTGTACTTGCTCTCCAGGCGCTTGGTCATGCGCGCACTTCCTTGTTTTGTGCCGCCCGCTTCGCGGTTTCGGCTCGTTGCACCGGTAGGCCGCCTTGAGTCCTGGCCCCGTGTGGGGCGGCAGGAAGCACAAAGGGGCGGGCGCGGGCCACGAAGGCCCGTCCACGTTCCCGGCAGTGGCGCGGGGTGTGGCAGGGCGAGCGGGTGGTGTCAAACGCAGGGGCGTCAGGAAGGAAGGTTGAGGCTCTGCCTCAAACTCCGCCAAAGGCTCGCCTTTGGAAACCACTTACTTAAGAAAGGGGTTTCCAAAGACCCCTGGCCTTTGGCGGGTCTAGGCAGAGCCCAGGATTGCTTGCTGCCTTCGTGCACGCCCGGCAGCTTGCCAATGGCGCGGGGCGTCCCTAATCCGGGCGCATGATCTCGCGCGGCGATGTGGTGTGGCTTGGTGTGTCTTCTGGCGTGGTCGGCGCGCTGCTCGGCGGGCTGTTGCTCGGCGTCGGCATGGACCTGATGGTCAACGGCCAGCCGCTCGGGCTGCTCATGGTAGTGCCGGCGGCTCCGCTGGCGGCGCTGCCGGGGTGGCTGCTGGGGCGGCAGTTGGCGAAACAGATCGACTGAGAACAAGGCTGGTTCTGTCCAGGCTTGCCGGTGGTGCTTTGGTTCGGATTTCTTCGGACAGTGATCGTCGGCTGTGGGCCCGTCAGGCTGTTCCATCAAAGCCCGAACGCCGCGCGGATGCGCTGTGCGTTCTCCGCGGGCGTCGAGCCGGACGTGTCGATTTCCAGGTCATAGGCCTGCCCACGATGAACCCGGTCGAACTGCCAGCGAGCCAGGCCGGGTTGACGGTCGCCCCTTGCCCGCTCGCGCGCCTCAAGCACGTCCAGCGGCGCAAACAGCCCGACGAAGCGCAGGGCGGCATACGTCAAGAGCGCGCGATACTCCGTCGCTTCGGCTGCCTTCAGCATGACGTCATCCACGACGAGGTCGTTGCCCTACGCCGCCAGGGCTGCGACCGAGTGGCGCATGCCGCGCATGGTTCGCGCCATGACCGACCCGGTCGTGATGACCACGGACGGCATTCCCTGCTCCTGCACGGTCTCGAAGATCATGCCGTCCGGATGGCCGAACATGCGCGCCGGCAGCATGTCGGCAAAGACGTCCATCGAGACATAGAGAAACGGCCTGGCCGTGATCTCCTGCAGGGCTCGCGCGGTCGAGGTCTTCCTGACGCTTCCCACGCCGTTCAGGATGATGACGTGCGGGCGATCTGCCAAATGCCGGTTACCCTTCCGCTGTGGTCCCGCCGACAATGACCGGCCGCGCCGAAGTCGCCAAGGAACGCTGTGGGCCGCCGGCATGACCTGTATCGACGGCTTCTGGCGGAACCTGTCAGCAAGCAAGGCTGGGCTCTGCCCAGACCCGCCAAAGGCCAAGGCCTCTGGACACCGATTTACTAAGTATTGGATTCCAAAGGCGAGCCTTTGGCGGAGTTTGAGGCAGAGCCTCAACCTTGCTTCCTGCCTCAGACCGCGCTTCCCCGCACCCGCGTGCGCAGCCGGTCCATCGGCGCCTCCACCAGCCGGTGCATCCCCCACGCCAGCGCCACCGACAGCCCGATCCCTGCCGCGTAGACCGCGATGCCACGCTCCGGCACCGTGTCGTAGAGCGCGATGCCCACCGCGTAGTGGTTCAGGTACAGCGGGTACGACAGCGCCCCCAGGCGCCGGTCCAGCCGCCGCCAGCGCGGCGTCACCTGCGGCCACGCCGCCAGCACCGCCAGCGCCGCGACCAGCGCGGCCAGAGCCGGCATCTGCATCGAGAGCACCGGCAACCCGCGCTGGTCCCAGTGCGGGAACGCCGCCATCGCGCAGCCCGCCGCCAGCAGCACCGCGGCGCCTCGCAAGAGCACAGGCCGGCGCAGCGCCGCGTACAGGCACACGCCCACCAGGAAGAACGGCACGTCGCTCAGCAGTCCGGGGCCGCCTCGCCACACATACAGCGCGAAGCCCGCGAACCCCGCTCCGACTGCCGCCGCCGGCACCCAGGCGCGGGCGCGGTCGGCCCGGCCCATTGACGCGGCGACCACGACGGCAGCCAGGTAGAACGCCATCTCCACCCGCAGCGTCCACACGAACGGGATGTACTCGAAATCCTGCGCCACGTAGCTCGTGTGAAAACCCGGCAGCAGCGACAGCACGCCGGCGGCCAGCAGCGCCGGGTCGAGCGGGTCGCGGCCCAGCACGAAATCCCACAGCGCCAAACGCCCCGCGCGCCACAGCACCGCATGCACCGCCGCCGAGATCGCCAGCGCCGCCAGGTACGGCGGCACCACCCGCAGCAAGCGGTTGAGCAGGAACGCGCCGGGCCGCCCGGCATAGAAGCTGTCGTTCGCCTCGGCCACGATGAAGCCGGACAGCGCGAAGAACACGCCCACGGCCAGCGCCCCAAACCCCATCTGGTGGAACGGCCCGCGCAGGGCGTCGGGCAGCAAATACTGCAGGTGCTGCAGCACCACCATCAGCGCCAGGATCAGCCGGAACGCGCCGAACAGGCGGTACGAGCCCCGGGTGACCGCAGGCGGCGTTTCGGGCAGGGGATACAGGCCGGTGCCGTCCATCCGGGACGTGTAACATGCCTGCATGTGCAACCGGAGCGGGAATTTTCGGGGTGCAAGAAAGGTTGAGGCTCTGCCTCAAACTCCGCCAAAGGCTGGGCCTTTGGAATGCCTTCTTGAAGGAAGAGGTCTGCAGAAGCCCCAGGCTCGAGGGCGGGTCCGAAGAAAGCCCGGCCTTGCCCGCTACTCCGTCCGTCCCCGCATCCGCCGTCCCAGCGCCAGTTCCGTCACCACGCCGTGCAGGGTGCGCAGCTCCTGCTCCGTGACCTCGCCGCGCTGGAACAGGTGGCGCAGGTTCTGCACCATGCCCGGCCGCTTCGGCAGGTTGCGCAGGAAGCCGCACTCGTCCAGCTCGTCGGTCAGGTGCCCGAGAAATCGCTCCAGCTCGCCCTTGGTCGCGACCCGGGTCTCGTGGGTGCCGAGGCGCCTGGGCACGGCGTCCTCGGCGGCGCTCCACCACTCGTAGGCCATCACCATCACCGCCTGGGCCAGGTTGAGCGACACGAAGGCGGGGTTGAGCGGATAGCGCACCAGCATGTCGGCGTGGGCGAGGTCGTCGCGGTCGAGCCCCGCGCGCTCCGGCCCGAACAGCAGGCCGGTGCGCAGGTCGCGCGCGCACATCTCGCGCAGCTCGGCGGCGGCCCCGCGCGCGGTGAGCACCGGCTTGACCACGTGGCGCGGGCGCGGGCAGGTCGCGAGCACGTGGTGCAGGTCGGCGACGGCTTCGGCCACGGTCTCGAACACCACGGCGGCATCGAGGATGCGGTCGGCGCCGGACGCCATGCGCCAGGCTTTTTCCTGCGGCCAGCCGTCGCGGGGAGCGACCAGGCGCAGCTCGAACAGGCCGCCATTGGCCATGGCCCGGGCCACGGCGCCGATGTTGTCTGCAAGCTGCGGGCGCACCAGGACGACGGCCGGAGTGTTGCCGATCGGCGCCAGGGGCGCGCCGCCGTCGCGGCCGGTCACGGGTGGGGGCGGGGGCTGGGCAGGGTCATCGCGTCACGGTAGGTGCCCATGGAAGAGTTCATGTCCCGGTCTGAAATTCAGGAAGCAAGGCCAAGGGTTCTGCCCCCCATGCTTGGAAGAGGGGACCCCGCCAAAGGCTCGCCTTTGAAATGCAATACTTAAGTTGCGCCGGGTCCAGGGGCGGCTCGCCCCTGGCGGGTCCAGGGCAAAGCACTGGCCTTTCAGGCCGGGACACGACCGGCCAGAGCAAGGGTCGCGTCAGGCACGTCGCCACGTCGTCGCTCCCGCCTTGTCCTCCAGCACGACGCCCTGCGCCGCCAATCGCGCCCGGATCGCGTCCGCGCCCGCCCAGTCCTTCGCGGCGCGCGCGGCCAGGCGCTCGGCGATCGCGTCCCCGATCGCCGCGGCGTCGGCATCGCCGCTCCCCTGGAACCACGCCGACGCGGTCGAGGCGAACAGGCCGAGCAGGCGGCCCGATGCCCGCAGGGAGGATGCCGCCGTCGCGTCCCCTGCCCGGCCCGCCGCAGCCAGCGTGTGCAGCACCGCGATCGCCTGTGGCGTGTTCAGGTCGTCGCACATCGCGTCGAGGAAGTCGGCGGGCACCTCACCTTGCGCATCCACCTCGCCCTGCGCATCACCTTCCGGGCCGGCCCGCTCCAGGGCGCGGTAGAAGCGATCCATCTCGTGGCCGGCCTCCTCCAGCCCGCGGTCGGAGAAGTCCAGGGTGCCGCGGTACTGCGACTTCAGCATCGCGAGGCGCACCGTCTCCGGGGCGGCGCGCGCCAGCACGTCGCGCAGGGTGAAGAAATTGCCCAGGCTCTTGGACATCTTCTCGCCGTCGACCAGCAGCATGCCGTTGTGCAGCCAGGTGTGGGCGAAGCCGCAGCCGGGGTCGGCGCACAGGCTCTGCGCGCGCTCGTTCTCGTGGTGCGGGAACAGCAGGTCGTCGCCGCCGCCGTGGATGTCGAAGTCCGCGCCGAGATAGCGGCGCGACATGGCGCTGCACTCGATGTGCCAGCCGGGGCGGCCGCGACCCCACGGGCTGTCCCAGCCGGGCAGGTCAGGGACGCTGGGCTTCCACAGCACGAAGTCGCCGGGGTCGCGCTTGTAGGTCGCGACCTCGACGCGCGCGCCGGCCAGCAGCTCGTCCGGGCTGCGGCCGGACAGGGCGCCGTATTGCGGGAAGCTCGCGACCGAGAACAGCACGTGCCCGTCCGCGGCGTAGGCGTGGCCGCCCTCGACCAGGCGGGCGGTCATCGCGATCATCTCGGGGATGTGGGCGGTGGCGCGGGGCTCGATGTCCGGGGGCGCGTTGCCGATCGCGGCCATGTCGGCGGCGAACTCGGCCGCGGTGCGCTCCGTCACCGCGGCGATGCTCTCGCCGGAGGCGGCGGCGCGCGCGTTGATCTTGTCGTCGACGTCGGTGATGTTGCGCACGTAGGTCACGCGCGGATACAGGTGGCGCAGCAGGCGCACCAGCACGTCCCACACCACGGTCGAGCGCACGTTGCCCAGGTGCGGCAGGTCGTACACCGTCGGCCCGCACACGTAGAGCCGGACATGCGACGGGTCGATCGGCGCGAACCGCACCCGGCGGCGGCGCAGGCTGTCGTGGAGGAAGAGCGGGGGCGTTGCCATGGCCCCCGCTTTCTGCGGCAGGCGGCGCAAGGGAGCAAGCAAGGCCGGAAGCTGGCGGTGGGCCAGTGTGCCCGGTGCCGCCGCAGCCCAGGCAGGAAGCAAGGTTGAGGCTCTGCCTCAAACTCCGCCAAAGGCAGGCCTTTGGAATCCACTACTTAGTAAAGCCGGTCCAGGGGCGGCTCGCCCCTGGCGGGTCTGGGCAGAGCCCAGCCTTGCCTGCCTGCCCGGTCACTCCAGAGCGCCGTTGGTACTACGCCGCCGCCCGCAGCCGCTCCGCCACCCGCGTGCGCCCCATCAGCGGCAGCAGCGCCGCCAGCTCGGGGCCCTTCTCCTCACCCGTGAGCGCGAGCCGCAGCGGGTGGAACAGCGCGCGGCCCTTGCGCCCGCTCGAAGCCTTGAGCGCGGCAGTCCAGGCGCCCCAGGTCGCCTCGCCCCACGGCGCCGCCTCGCCCTCCTGCGGAAGCACGTCGAGGGCCTGGCGCAGGAAGGCGGCGTCCTCCTCGAGCAGGGGCGCCACGATGTCGCCGGCGACCACGTCCCACCACAGGCGCGCCTCGGTCAGCAGCTCCAGGTTGGGACGCACCGCCAGCCAGAACGCCTCGCCGGCGCCCGTGGGGAGGCGGTCGCGGACGGCCTCGAACGGCAGGGCGTGCAAGGCTCGCGCGTTGACGCCGAGGAGCTGGGCGAGGTCGAAGCGGGCGGGGCCGTGGCTGAAGCGGCGCGGGTCGAAGCCCGCGGCCAGGGTCGCGAGCGGCAGGGCCTCGGGGGCGTCGGGGGTGCCGAGGCGGGCCAGCATTCCGGTCACGGACTCGGGCAGCATCCCGTCGTTGCGCAGGCTGCGGATGGAGACGCTCTCCAGGCGCTTGGACAGCTTCTCCCCGGCGCCGTCCAGCAGCAGGGGGAGATGGCCGAAGCGCACGATGCGGTCGGGGTCGACGGCGAGCGCGTCCCACAGATCGACCTGGAGGCCGGTGTTGCTGACGTGGTCCTCGCCGCGCATCACATGGGTCGTGCCCTCCTCCAGGTCGTCGACCACGCAGGTGAAGCCGTACAGCGGCGTGCCGTCGGCGCGGATCATCACCGGGTCCGACATCGCCGTCAGCTTCACGTGGCGCGCGCCGAGCACCAGGTCGTCCCACTCGATGGTGCGGGCCGAGAGCAGGAAGCGCCAGTAGGGGCGCTTGCCGCCGGCCTCGGCCGCCGCCCGCTGCGCAGGGGTCAGCTTCAGCATGGCGCGGTCGTAGAGGGGAGGCTTGCCGAGGCGCAGGCGCTGCTCGCGCTTGGAGCGCAGCTCGTCCTCGCTCTCGAAGCAGGGATAGAGGCGGCCGGATGCCTTCAGGGTCTCGGCGGCGGCGGAGTAGCGCGCCAGGCGGTCGGACTGGCGGAACAGGCTGTCCCACTGCAGGCCGAGCCAGCGCAGGTCGTGCTCGATCGCCTCGGCGTACTCCGGGCGCGAGCGGGCGGCGTCGGTGTCGTCGATGCGCAGCGCGAAGTGGCCGCCGTGGCGGCGGGCGAACAGGTAGTTCGCCAGCGCGGTGCGCAGGTTGCCGACATGGAGCAGGCCGGTCGGGCTGGGGGCGAAGCGGAGCTTCACGCGCTGCCCCCGTCCTCGGCGTCGTCCCCGGGCTCGCCGTCCCCGTCCTCGCCGTCGCCGGTGCGGGGGTCCAGCGCGCGCCAGTCGCGGTCGGCGCGCCGCGCGCGGTGCTCGGCGAAGCCGGCGATCTCGGTGGCGGAGCGCCAGCCGTCCTCGCCGGCGTCGACCACCAGCGCGTCCTCGCCGAACTGCATCCACACCTCCATCACCTCGCGCGCGCCCAGACCCGGCGAGCGGCACCGCTCCACGCTGTCGCGCACGTAGGCGCGGGCAAAGGCGTTGGCGTGCTCCAGGTCCGCGAAGCCGGCGACCTCCTCGGTGATGCCCTCCTCGGCGCCGCCGGAGAGGTCGAGGATGCGCACGCGCCATCCGGCAGGGGGCGCAGGATCGCCCTCGGGGGGCTCCTCGGCGGTCAGGATCGTGGTCCCGGGGTGGTGGGTGTCATCGCCGTGGTTCCGCGCTGTTGGTGGCGGGGAGATGCGCGCGTTGGGGGCGGAAGCCAAGGGTTGCTCGCACGCACCACGTTTTACCAAGTGCGAGATCCCGCCTATTTATTCAGGCCCTGCGTTGTCTTTCCGGAAGTTAGGAAGTGCCGGCTGGTTGTCGTCATTCTTGAAAGTGCCGCGCGTGTGCGGGGCGCCCGGCACGCCGGTCAGTCGGGACACTTTCCGCGTGATGGTCTCGAGATCGGACAAGAACAGCACTGTCTCGCCTTGCACTTCGAGCAGACCTCTGGCTTCGCGTTCGATGTCGACCAGCGCTTTGCGAACCTGATCGCGGGTGACACCATTCATACCTTTCACGTTGATCATTGTTCTGATACCGCTGAAATCCCTGCGGTCGCCGGGCGCCACACGGCCCTCCACGTCGGAGCGGAGCGCCTCCATAATTGCCGCATAGAGCGGCTTGGAGTTGCGCTCATCGCGCAGGAGTTCGTCGACCGCGGCGCTGATCGCCGATGGGGTCGACTTTGTCGCTACGATGTTCGCGACCTGCCTAGCCGACACCCGGAAATCCTCCGTGCTCTCCACCAGTCGGGCGAGGGTCTCGACGGTCCAGCACGACACGTTGGTGATCTTGGCGTTAATAGCGGTTGCTGCTTCTTCGTCTGCCTCCGCCGGATAGCGCGGCGCTAGCAGGAGTACGCCGCCGGTCGCTCCGCGCTCGTTCGCATGACGGCGTAAACTCGCAAAATCTAAGTGGTTAAGGCTCGGCGTGGTGCCGGTGGCCTTCGCCTCTAACGTGAGGCGTGTCTCCGTCATGTCAGAATCGACGTAAAGGGCTATGCCGTCCGGTTCATCGGAGCCGCCAATATGCTTGACCTGAAAGCCAAGCACTCTCGCGGCGGCCACAAGCGCCAGTTCGAGGCTTAAGTGGTCCGCCGCTCCCTCGCGTAGCATCTGGGCAATCAGCTTAGACCCCGTTTGAGAATGGTCATGGGTTGGCAACGCGTCGGAGAAGCAGGGCGCCCATGCTGACGTGGATCATGGCCTCGGAGACGTCCAGGCGCTTCTCGTAGTCGCGCACCAGGCGGCGCCAGCGGGTCATCCAGCCGAAGGTGCGTTCCACCACCCAGCGCCGCGGCAGGACCTGGAAGCCGACCTGGTCGGGCAGCTTGCGCACGATTTCGAGGACGAAGTCGTGGTAGGCCGCCGCACTCATCAGCTTGCCCCTGTCATAGGCGCCATCGGCGAACAGGTGCTTCAGCCACGGCCAGCGCTTGCGCACGGCCGCAACGATCCTCTCCGCTCCTGCCGCGTCCTGCACGTCGGCCGTGCTCAGGTTGACCATCAGCAGCCGCCCGTCGGTGTCCACCGCGATGTGGCGCTTGCGCCCCTTGGTCCGCTTGGCGGCGTCGTAGCCGCCGCCACCAGGCGCATGCGGCGCCTTCACCGTCTGGCTGTCCAGCACGCCTGCGCTTGGGCTGGCCTCGCGACCAGCCTGCTCGCGGTCGAGCATCAGCGCGATGTCGTGGATGGTGCGGAACAGCAGGCGACGCACAAAGCGCCGGAACCTGTAGCGCGACAATCAGGATGGGTTTTAGCGGCGATCAGGATGGTGATCCGGCTGCGCTTGGGGTGATGATTGTCGCGCCAGATTGTCGCTGGCAAGTGCGTCGCGTGCGGCGTCAGGCCGCGGTGTCTGTGACCAGCCCCCATCGAGTGATCCGGGTGAAATCTTAGTTCAGCATGATGCCAAGGGCCGGGGCTGATCCCGCCGGACCTGATGGGCCTGCGGGCATTGGCGTCCTCGACAGGACGACCTCGGGTGC
>JAABUM010001692.1_pt1 | contig 31816 bp, 29 predicted proteins | sample 5559161 | NCBI WGS metagenome assembly JAABUM01 (sample SAMN10711868, study PRJNA513369) | rock metagenome | isolation source: Antarctica rocks | place: Antarctica: Victoria Land, Siegfried Peak nord
TTCGAGCTCCGCCTCGGCACCGACCACGGGCCCTTCGACCCCCTTGCCCGGCTGGATCTGCCGTGACCGTCACCAGGCCGCGAGCCGCGCGGGTTCCCCCGCCGTGAGCGCCGCCGGGTAGCCGTGCAGCCGAGCCGAACATCAGCCGCTGCCCGCACAGGCGTGACCCCGACGAGGAGCCCTGCGGGTGGCGACTGTGGCACATGCTGCTGCTGCTTAGGCCCAGGGCGTGCGCGAATGGCACGCTGGCTGGTCGCTGCCCGCTTCCTCGACGCCGTCCGCGAGGGCCGGGTCTCCGCCGAGGCATTCGACACCTGGCTGGTGCAGGACGCGCTGTTCGTGTCCGACCTCCTGAGCTTCCAAGGTCGGCTGCTGGCTCGGGCACCGCGCAGAGCGCAGCCGGTCTTAGCCGCCGGCGTCGTGGTAGTCGTCGACGAGCTCGGCTGGTTCGAGCGGCAGGCATCCGCCCGCGGCCTGAATCTTGCTGCCTCGCCGCTGGCCGCCACCCGCGATTACGCGGCCCTGCTGCAACGCCTGGACGAAGCGCCCTACCCGGTCGCTGTCGCCGCCCTGTGGGTGATGGAGCGGGTCCGTGCTGGAAGCCGCTGCGCCGGCCGCCGACACCGCTGCCCTGCCGGTCGGCGACGTGGCACAGGTCAGCGGGGAGGCTACTTCATGAGCTCACGACTGCTGGTGCTCTGCTACCACAACGTCAACTCCACCTGGTGCTTCCCGTCGGAACCAGGCGCCGGCGAGCGGGGGCTGGAACGCCAGCTGACCATGCTGCGCCGGCTGTTCCAGGTGATCCCCCTGGAAGAGGCGGTGGCCCGCCGCGTCGACGGCCGACCGCTTCCGCGCCGGGCTGCCGCGATCACGTTAGACGACGGCTACCGCGACAACCTCACGCTGGCCGTACCGACGCTGGAACGACTCGGCCTGCCGGCGACCTTCTTCCTCGTCCCCGGACTGCTCTTCAACGACAGCATTCCGTGGTGGGAGGTGCTGAGCTGGGCGGTCGCGAAGGCGACCGTCCCGCAGGTGGAGCGGAACGAATCGGTCTGGACTCTCGACGGCCCGGCTACCCGACAGACAGGGAATGACGAGCTGCAGCGCCGGCTCAAGCGACTGAGCCGAGCGGACCGCGACGCCGCCGTGGCCGAGCTGAGTGGGCGACTCGTCCCGACCGGGCCGGCGCCCAGTGCGCAGGACATGTTCCTGGACTGGGACGAGTCGGCCGAACTGCTGCGCCGCGGCTTCTCGGTCGGGTCGCATACTTGCAGCCACCCCATCCTGTCCGGCGAGAGCCCGACCGAGCAGTCGCGCGACCTGATCGACTCCCGCCAGCTGAGAACCTGGCGCTCGACGTCGACCTCCTTGCCTACCCGAACGCGACGACCGCCGACTACGACGAGCACACCCTCGACGCCGCGCGTGGCGCCGGCTACCGCGCTGCGCTGACCACCCGCGAGGGGTCAACCGGTCGACCACGCCGAACCTCGAACTCAAGCGCGTCGTGATGTACCCGGAGCGCGGCCTCCCGGAGCTGGCGATGAACCTGCGCTACGCCCTGCGGCCGGCGGACTGAGCGAAGACCTGGCGCAGCACTGCGATCGCCTGGTCGTTCGACAGGCCCCCGGGTGGGACCTCGGCCCGGATCGCCCCGGGCGCGATCGAAGGGCCGACGAGCACGAGCACGGCACCGTCGCGGAGATGCCGAAGGTAGGCGCGGACCAACCGCGGGATGGACGGGCGCGCCGCGAACACGACATCCAGCGCCGCCGTCCGCAGATTCCCGGCAAGGCGGTCGGCTTCCCCCTCGGCGCCCGGACCGGACAGCAGCACCACCCTCCGGGAGCGCGACGGAGGGTGGGTCGGGCGGGCGGCGGGGGCCTGGAGTTCGACTCCCAGCTCCTCGGCGTCCGCGCGGTCGACCAGCCGAATCGAACCGCGTCCGGTCACGCGGCCGCCCAGCCGCCGCCGTGCCGCCTCGCTCGTCAGCCAGCCCCAGCCGTTCCCGCCAGGAGCGATGTCGGATTCCGACACCACGGCGAGGTCGACTAGGTCGACCACAGATCCGTCCTCGACACGCACCAACATCCGGCGGGTCGGTTCGTCGTGCGCCGGTACCCGCAGCAGCCCGACCTCAGCCAACCGGTCGGTGACCAGGTTCAGCAGCGGAGCCGGAACCAGCAGATCGAGGTCGGTGCCGGAATCGGGACGCCACTCGGCCCCGCCCTTGGCCACCTGCCGAACTAGCGGGCCCAGCGCCGCCACGACGACAGCGGCCGTCGTGGCTCGGACCTGCACCCGCTGCTGCTCGATGGCCTGGGCGACCCGCCAGGACTCGGTTCCGGGATGTCCGAGGGCCGCGGAGGCGAGCGACACCGGCACGTTCCCCGCCGTGACAACGGCGAGGGCGTCGTTCGCCCAACCGGCGTAACCGGGGTTGGTCCGAGCCGGTGGCTGCCCCAGTCTGCGGAGAAGCAGGCGGGTGAGATCGGGCATGGCGGCACTCAACCAGATCGAGCGGACCGACAATGGGTCCCGTGACACCCCGCAGTTGGAATCGTGGTTTCACGGTAGCGCTGATCGGCCCGGACGGGTCGGGCAAGACCACGGTCGCCCGGCGGCTGACCGGTCGGCTGCCGCTGCCGCTGAGCCATCTCTACATGAGCATCAATCCCGCCTCGGGCAATTGGCTGCTGCCGACAACCAGGCTGTCCTGGGTGCTACGGGGACGACCTAAGCACATCGATTCCAACTACCGCGAACATCGGTCGCGCCGGGTCGGGCAGGTGGCCGCGGGGCTGCAGCTGGCCAACCGCATCGCCGAGGAGTGGTATCGGGCGCTGGTCGCGGCCGTGCTGGTACGCCGCGGCCGCATTGTGCTGTTCGACCGGCACTACTACTTCGACTACTGGGCCACCGACATCGCCGCCGCAAACCGGCGCAAGGAGGAGCGGCTGCACGGTTGGTCGCTGGAGCGCTATCCCCGCCCCGACCTGACCATCTACCTCGACGCCCCGCCCGAGGTGCTGCTCGCCCGCAAGCGCGAAGGGACGCTCGCGTCGGTGTCGACGCTGCGCCGCGAGCTGCTCGAGGTCGTCGGCCGCGAACCGGGAAGCGTCATCCTGGACGCCACCCGTCCGGCAGCGGAGGTGGTCGACTCGGTGGTCGATGCGATCCACCGGTTCGCCGCGGCGCGTCGGGGTGCCTGACCGCGGTCAGCTCCGGCACAGCAGGGTGCGGGCGAACTCCCCGCTCTCGGAGCGCAACAGTTGCCGGGCGCGGTGCAGGGCCGGGCGCCGATCATCGGCCGACCAGGTGGAGTGCACCGCTCCGGAGGCGTACTGCAGGGTTGCCCGCAGGTCCGGAACGAGGCCGCCACGCCGCTCGGAGAAGGCGCGGCGCAGGTCCTCCTCGAGGCTCTGGTATCGGACCCCGGGTCGACCCGTGCGGGTAGGGACCGCCGTGGGCGCGGCGGCCCGGACAACCTCCGCCCACAGCACCGGAAGGTCCAGGCCGGCCGCCCGGGCCAGCGCGATCGAGCCGTAGAACCGGCCATTGACGTCGATCAGGTACGGCGTGCCGCTACCGCCGGTAACACTCCTCCACGAACCGGATGGCAGGAGGAACTGCAGGTTCACCAGGCCCCACCAGCCGAGGTCGCGGAGCATGTCGGCCACCCGCTCGGCCAGGTCGTCGTCGACCGGCACGGTGCGGGCGGCCACGCTGTTGTGCCACAACGGCGAGATGCGCACCGCCTCCTGCTGCAGCTGAGCGCGGACGCGCCCGGCACGGTCGAGCAGCAGCGTCAGCGCGCCGAGCCCGCCTTCGATGCGTTCCTGCACGATCGGTTGCCCGCCCGCCGCGGTCATCCGGTCGACGGCGGCGGCAACCTCGGCGGGGGTGGCGCAGATGGCCCGCTCCAGCCGCGCCGGCACCCCGCGCTGCCCCGGCGTCCAGTGCAGGCGCGCTTTCACCACGACGGGGAAGCGCAAGTCCGCCGGCTGGTCGGCGACCCCGGTGCATTCGATCGTGCGTGGCACCGGGACCCCGGCTCGCTCGGCAGCGCGGGTGACGGTCAGCTTGTCGATGGTGCGCAGCACCGCCTCGTGCGCCGGATACGGGTAGATCGCACCGTGTGCGGCGAACACGTCGCGGGCCGCCGAAAGGGCCAGCACCTCGACGTCGTCGGCACCAAAGACCAGGTCGTATCCCTCGGTTGCGACGGCGGCCGCGGTGGCGGCGACGAAAGCCTGCTCGTCGGTCTCCGCCGGCGGCACCGGATGCCACGCCGACACCCACCGCGAAGAGGCGGCCCGGCCACCACGGGCCGGCGAACCGATCCCGACGAACCAGCCGGCCTCGCCGAAGGAGCGGGCAGCCACCAGCGGATGTGGGCCGAGACCGTCCTCGACGATCAGCACCCGGCCGGTCATGCGGATCCCTTCCGCTTCTCCTCGGACGGCCGACGCAGGACGTCCCGTACCCGCCGCCCGTAGCGACGGACCCGCTCGTTCTCCCGAAGCTCCAGAGCTTGCTTCGCCAATACTCCCCCCGGCCCGAAGCCGGCTCGCAGGCGTAGCACCGGACGACGCCGGTCGGTCCACGCCTGCTTATAGGGCTCCGACCCGCGCAGGTAGTCGGCCTCGGTGTGGCCGGTGCTGCAGGCCCACTCGACGCCACGGGCCATCACGACCGTGCCGGCGCCGGAGTGTTCGGCCGCCGTGGACCGGCCGCCCGAGTAGTAGATGAAGCGGCCGGCTACCGAGAAGGCGACATCCACGGCGGCGATCTCACCTGCAACGTACAGGGGGAACATCTTCATCTCGTTCCGTTCCAGGCCGGCGGCGGCCGCCGCCGCGAAGCGGGTGAAGTGGCGGACGAGCCCGGAGTCGGCGCCGAACTGGGCGGCATGCAGGTCACGGAGCCGGGCCAGGGTGGGCTCCAGCGCTGGATCATCCGGACCGAGCGGACGGAAGACGACCTCGCCGTTCTTGGCCAGCTTGGTGCCGGACCGGCGGATCGAGTTACGCATGATGCCGGGCAGGACCGTCGCCGAGAAGCTGGCAAAATCTGGTGGCAGCGGCACCCACGGCGCCTGTTCGATCTCGACGGAAGTCACCCGGGGACCGAGCAGGTCGGCGAGCCGAGATCCCTCGTCCACCCCTGGGAAGTCGACGAGCCGACTACCCGGGCGACTGAGCCAGCGCCGCAGCGCGGCTTGCACCTCCCGCTCCCGACCGGGAACGGCGAGCAGGTCGAGGTGATCAGGAGCCAGCCCGTCCGCGCCGAGCGGACGCACCACCGGCAGGCCGGCGTGCCGATCGACGTCCACCGCGAGGCCGCCGAGGAGTCGATCGCCCTCGAGCACGAGCAGGAACCGGCTGCGCGGTCCGGACATCGCCGTCAGCCACCACGAACGCAGGAATGGCGACGGCAGGGGCGCCGCGGCAGCCAGCCGGTCCCACTCCGGCGCCCGGTCCCCCAGGACGGACTCGACTGCCAGGATGCACATGTGGTTCCCATCGACACCGGATGAGCGAGCAGAACGGCCCCCGGAGATCAGGTCGGAAGCTCTCGGTAGCGTGGCCATCATGTCGCAGGTGGGCGGTTCGCCTGCTCCCGGCGGAGCGGCGGGCGATACGACCGGCGGCTCGGACAGCGCCGGCGGCGGCGCCGCCATCCGGGGTCGGGCGGTCCGCGGGTTCGCCTGGGCGGCGATTTCCTTCGGCGGCAACAAGCTGCTGGTCTTCCTGAGCACGCTGGTGCTGACCCGGCTACTCGCACCGTCCAACTTCGGGGTGGTCGCCGCTGGACTGACCTTCATCGCCTACCTCGAAGTGACGCTCGACCTCGGTATGAGCTCGGCGATCATCTATCAGCAGGAGCGCGGGCACACGCGCACCGTGCACGTCGCGTTCTCGATCAATGCTGTTGCGTGCCTGCTGCTGGCCGCAGTCAACCTGCTCCTCGCGCCCGCGATAGCCGGCTTCTTCCGGGTACCGGACTTCGCCGACGTCTTCCGGGTGCTCTCGGTCTACATCCTGCTGCGGGGTCTCGGCGCGTTGCAGGACGCGCTGCTCGAGCGCGACCTCCGGTTTCGGCAGAAGGCCGCCGCCGAGCTGACGCGGGCGCTGGTCCGCGGCGGGCTCGGGGTCGGACTGGCCCTCGCCGGTCTCGGGGTTTGGGCCCTGATCTGGGCGTTCCTCGTCGCTGAGGTGGCCGGCACCGGCTTGACCTGGGTACAGACCCGGTACCGGCCTCGGCTGATGTTCGACCGGGTCCTCGCCCGCCCGCTGTTCCGATTCGGCGGTCCCGTGGTAGCGCTCAACCTGCTCTCCGAGCTGGGCACGAACTCCGACTATCTCGTCGTCGGCCACGTGCTGGGCTCGACGGCGTTGGGGCTTTACACCATCGCCTACCGGCTGCCCGAACTGCTCCTCAGCAACGTCTACTGGATCTTCTCCTCGGTCGCTTTCCCGGTGTTCTCGCAGGCTCGCTCCAACAGCTGGAAGCTGTTCCGCACCTCGATGCTGCGCGCACTGCGGCTGATCACCCTGTTCGGCTTCCCGGTGAGCGTCGGGCTGGCACTCGTCTCACGCGACGCGGTCACGGTGCTGTTCTCCGAGAAATGGGCCGGCGCCGGCACGCCCATGGCACTTCTCTCGCTGGCAATCGGTCTCGCCGCCGTCGGATACGGTTCCGGCGATATCTACAAGGCGGCCGGACGACCGGGGACGCTGCTCGCCTTCAACACGGTCGGAGCAGTGGTGGTGCTCCCATGCTTCGTGCTGGCTGCTTCGCGCGGCCTCGTCGTCGTGGCGGCCGTCCACCTGGTCTACAGCTTCGTCTACGGCGTCCTGCGGCTCGTCCTTGCGAATCGGTTGGTCGGCACCACGGTGCGCGACATCCTGGTCGCGCTCCGGCCGGCAGTGGGTCTTGCCGCAGGTATTGCCCTCGTCGCCCTGCCAGTCCGGCTGCTGGTACCTCCCGGCCCGGTTGCCCTGCCGGCGATCATTGGTGCGGGTCTCGTGGGCACAGCGGTCGGCCTCGTCCTAGCGGGTCGGTCGACCCTCGTCGACCTTCGCCAGCTGGCCGGTGACCTCGGCCGACGGGGCGGTACCGCCGGCCCGGGGACGCAGGCGGCCGGCTGACCGGTTGCGGACCCGCTCTCGGAGTAACGCCGCACCGTCGTAGAGCGGGAGTGCAGCCGTGGCGCCCCGACCCACCGCAGACACGCCAATCAGAAGCTTGCGGATGGGGCGGCGCTCCGGGTAAATGCCGTTGAGCCACCAGATTGGTAAGCAGATCGCCCTGCGGAATCGTTGCGCCCCGCTCGGCAATCAGCCGGGCAAGTGCGCTCCGGCGACCACTGGAGGGTGTTAGCCGGGCGACCTCGCTGCCGCGCTCCGTCACCACGAACGCCTCGCCCGCCATCACGCGCTCCAGGTAGCGGGCTGAGGTTCTGCCGCAACTCGCGCACACCCACCGACGAGTCCTGTGCGTCACTGCAGCACAAGAGCACGACCGAGCTCGCTGGAACGACGCCGGCACGAGCACCGCCGCGGCAACCGTGCCGCCGCAGGACGATCCGTAACGGGCCGGTCAGTAGGTCACGTCCATGACCTGGCGGACATAGGTCAAAGTGGCGTCGGCGATTTAATTAGCCCGGGCGTTGCCGACGCGTAGGAAGTTGATCAGGTGGGCGGGTTCGGCGGCGAGCCTCCAGGGCAAAACACGCGCTCGCCAGCTTCAGGATCTCGTTGGTGCGCTTGAGCTTGGCGTTCCCCTTACGCAGCCGCCGCAGCTCCTCGCTGTCCACGGTCGTCGACCGGTCGGTCCGCAGCCCCGCATCGGCCTCGTGCTGACCCACCCAGACTCGCAACGTCTCCGGACCTAGCCCAGCTCATCCGAGGACAGCACCAGCGCCACCGCCCGTTCAGTGGCAGCGGAGCGGTTTCCCAGACAGAATGGGTCGGTTCGGACACACCGGGGGCGGGGCCATGGTGAAAGTGCGGCGTCGGCCGTGGAGCGAGAGGACGGCGTGGGTCGCCCTGGCGGTCGCGCTGGTGCTCACCATGGTCGCTCCAGCGCTGGCGGCGCCGGTCGCGGTCGGTGCTGACCTGGAGATCGGGCAGTTCAACACCTTCCCGTACCCGCAGGGGTCGGTGGTGGCGACGGTTCCGGCGATGCTATCCGGCCAACCCGTGCCGGCGTCCTCCTTCCGCGTGTACGCCGACGGCGCGCCGGTGCGGCTGACCGGTGTGCAGCAGCTGCGGCTCGACCAGCAGCTCGAGATCATCCTCGTGCTCGACCAGGCGACCTCGGCGGCCGCTCTCGCCGAAGAGAAGACCGCGGCCGTCGAGTTCGTCAGCTCGCTGACACCGGGCGCGCGGGTGTCGACCGGGCAGTCGGCGACGCAGACCGGGGCGTACCAGACCCGTCAGCAGGCGGTCGACCTGTTGAGCCGGCTGGCCCCCACGCCTAGTCGGACGCTGACCAGCCAGCTGACCTTCGCGGTGGCGCCGACGGTGAGCGACTACTCGCCGCTGACCCGGATCAGCATCGTGGCGATCACCCCCTGCCAGGCGCCGGTGAATGGGGCCTCCCTCGCCGCGTCGTCCACCGCGCTCTGGGTGATCGGCCTGTCCGGCCGCTGCGACCCCGAGCTGGTGCGGATCGCCCAGAGCACGGGCGGCGGGGCGGTGTCAGCGGCAGGTGGTCACCTGGTGAGCGCGGGCGACGAGGTGCGCCGCGCGCTTGAAGGCCAGTACCGACTGAGCTTCACGCTCCGGGACGAGGAGCCCAAGCAGGTGCGGGTGACCCTCGACGCCGGCGGGATGCGGCGCAACGCGGTCCTCACCCTTCAGCAGCAGGGCGCGGTGGGGTCGACCGGGCCGGCGGGTCGGTCGTGGCTCACTTTCGTGCTGCTCGGTCTGGCGGCCGCGCTGGCCGGACTCGGGATCCTTGGCGGCTTGGCCCGCCGCCGCTGACGACGGCCCGCGAACGGCGCGGGTCGGTCAAGCCGGGAGCGCCACCACCACGACATTGTCCTCATACGCGCGCCGGCTCGCGTCGAAGTCGCCGCCGCAGGTGATCAAAACGAGGCGAGGCGGCCCGACGGCGGTGAAGACGCCCAGGCTGGCCAGCCCCGTCTTGCGAACCTGCCGGACGCTCTCGACCCGATAGCCCCGCGCCGCCCCGTCGCCGCCGGTCACCTCGATCCGGTCGCCGGCGGACAGCTGGGCCAGCCGGAAGAAGACCCCGGGCCGCCCGTCGTGGTCCACGTGCGCGGCGAGGGTCACCGTCCCGGACCGGTCGCCGAGCGATGCGCCGCCGCTCCACCAGACCACTGTGGTGGTGTCATTCGGCAGCTCGAGCTCGCCGGTGCTGACGTCCGTGCCCGTGGACGCCACCGGGGCGCTCACCCCAAGCGCGCGGATGCGGACCTGCGCCGGAAACCGGCCCGCGGCCGCCTGCAGGTCCCCCAGCCGAACCGGGTGACTGGACAGCATCGGAAGCCTGCCCCCGACCGGGGTGGCCGCCGGTGAGTGCGCGGCTGGAGAGGACGGAGCGCGTGACGCCACCGCCACCGTCGTGGCCGGCCGCCCGGAGACCCCCGACGCGCCCAACGCCAGAAGCTCAGCCGCGACCGCGCCGGCCGCTAGCGCCGCGCAGGCGCCCACGCCGGCCAGCAGCCGGCGCCGGCGCGGCCGTCTCCCAGCGCTCACGCGGTCCGGCGACGCCACACGATGAGGAGGACGAGCCCGGCCAGCATCGGAAGCACCAGCACCGGGAAGGCGCCCTCCGCGTGGTGCGGGGCGACCAGTCCGCTGTCGCCGGTGCGCACGAGTGTGGGCGCCTGCTGCCCGGGGGCGAGCCCGACGGTCATCGCCAGCCAGCCGAGACTGTTGTCGGCGGCCGAGCCGCTCAGGTACAGCACGGTGACCTTTCCGGCCACGACGGGAACGTCCTGCGCGGGCACCAGCGGGCCCCCGGACCCGTCGCCGGCCCGCAGGAGCAACGCGTGCTGCCCGGCCGGCTCGGTCTTGGAGAGCGACGCGCCTGGGGTGAGGGCGCCCGGCAGGGCGGTCCCGTCGAGGGACACCTGCACTCCGGGCGCGGCGGCGAGGTCGCGGATCACCACGCCCGCCCCGTTCACCCCGAGGGCGGCCGCGTCGCTCGGAAAGACGTAGATGTGCGGGTGCGAGGACGCGTCGAGGCCGACGGCCGTGGTGCTCACCGAGCCGGGCGCGACGGTGAGATTGCCGCTCAGCACGGGTGGCGTGCTGGCCGGCGTCTGGCTGCGGCGGATCACCACGGCGTGGGCCCCGGCCGGCAAGGAGAGCGGGTCGGTGACCCGGTTGGGCGCGAAGCCGCGCAGCACCACCTGACCGTCGACGCTGACGTCGGCGAGCAGTCCCCGCAGGCCGTGGACGAGGGTCACCGATCCGGCGGCTGGGGCAGCGGCGGCCGGCCCGGCGCCGGCGACCGGCCCGACAGCAACCGCGAGCGCGCCTCCGGCCAGGGCAGCGACAAACCGACGACGGACATGCATGGGACCCCCTGGGCGACCGGACAGCCAAAGTCACCGGACGTGACCGCGCAACCCTTACCACGCTCGGGGCAAGCTAACCCAGCGTCTCCTGACCCTCACGCCACGGCGATCGGCGCCTCACGCGGCGCCTCGGTGTTCAGCGGGACGTCGGCGGCGCGGACCAGGCCAAGTTGCACAGACTGTCGGGCAGCACGGCCTCGGTCAGCCAGTCCGCGGCAGTGCGGATGCGGCTACCCGTGGTGCGGGCTGCTGTGCTGGCCGTGGTCACGGTGGCTGCGCTGGTGGGGCTGTGCGCGATGCACGTCCTTCCCATGCCGATGACTGCCGCGCCGACCGGGCCGACCTTGATGTCGATGTCGGTCGACGGCGGGCACCAGCCGGCGGCAGCCGCGACGCCCGAGGCGGGCGCGGCGTCGAGCGGGGCTTGGTGTCGGTTCAGCCGGGGCCGACGGCGCAGCAGCCAGCCCAGCAGCGGTCTGCCGTGCTCGAGGTGGCGGTTGGTCGGTCGGCGTGGGCGGCCGCGAGCGCGACGCCCGTCGGCTGCGGAATAGACCACGCCGGCTGCCTGGCGACCCTGCCCCCGACCGTCCGAGCGCAGGCTCCCGCCGAGGCGGCCGACCTCACCTCGATCCCTCCCACCCCGTGGGCCGGCCCCACCCCGCCGAGCGCAGCCGAGCCGGGCACCTGTCGCCCAGACCCTCGCTTTCGGAGCTCTGCATCAGGCGGACGTGAGCCACGGCCGTCGCCGCACCCGGCGTCGTTCTGCCTGCCCGTCCTCCTGATCATTATCTGAAAGGTCCGTCTGTCATGAAGCGTTCGGTTGTCCTGTCCGTCACCGCGGCCGCCGGGGTCTTTCACCCTCGCCGGCTGGGGCTCGTCGTTCAGCACCGCCTCCCACCCGGCGTCGCATTCCAGCGGCGCCACCGCGTCCTCGATGCCGAGGACCACCGCGAGCCCGGGAGCGCCGGCCGCCGGCCCGCACAACCAGGCCGACGTCACCTTTCGCCACCGACATGATTCCGCACCACCGCCAGGCCGTGCAGATGGCCGACATGGCCGTGGCCAAGGCCACCAACAGCTAGGTCAAGGCGCTGGCCGCCGACATTAAGCAGGCCCAGGACCCTGAGTCAGCCAGCTCGCCACCGACATGATTCCGCACCACCGCCAGGCCGTGCAGATGGCCGACATGGTCGTGGCCAAGGCCACGAACAGCCAGGTCAAGGCGCTGGCCGCCGACATCAAGCAGGCCTAGGACCCTGAGATCAGCCAGCTGACCGGCTGGCTCAACGGCTGGGGCCAGCCCGTCCCGACCAGCGCCATGACCGGCATGGGCGGCAGCTCGATGGGCGGCATGGGCACCGGGATGCTGAGCGCCGCCGGCATGGCCACGCTCCACGCTGCCGGCGGCTCCGCGTTCGACCGGATGTGGTTCAGATGATGGTGCGGCACCACACCGGCGCCGTCGCCATGGCCAAGGCCGAGCTCGGGGCCGGTTCACTCCGACGGTGTATCGACGGCGGGAGTAGCAGGCCTGACACCAGCTCATGGCTCCAGCAGCACCAAGTGACGCCCGCCGGTCGGTGCTGGTGATGAATGCGGGCGAGCCCCGCACCGCTCCGGTCGCGCTCGCGCTCGCGCTCGCGAACAATCATCCCTCAGCCGCGACCTGGAACTGGCCTGGCCCAGTACATCACCCGGCGCTGGCGGCGGAGCCATCGCGGACCTGCGGGCCGGCGGACGCACCTTCCGCCCATCACGGGGCGAGGTTGTAATCAATGCCGGGATTCGATCTGCTCCACATCAACATCCCACAGTCCGGCGGAAAGGCGCCGCTCGCATCATTCTATTATTGTGGGTCGGTGTTGAGTATCAGACGCGTTCTGCGCCATCTCGTCCGTCATGGTCCTGCCAAGACGTTTCACACGGTGGCCTCACGGGTGCGTCCGTTCGTCTACCTGCACGAGACGCACGTCTGGTCCACTTTGAACCTGGCGGAGTCACGGCCGCATCTGGCTCTGCCGGAGGGGTTCGAGATGTTTCGGGCGAGCAGCGCCGAGGTGCCTCTGCTGGAGGAACTTGAGGTGGATGTTGAGCAGAGTCGCCGGCGCCTCGCTGAGGGGGCCGAGCTGTGGATGATCCGACACCACAACGAGATCGCCTACTCAGGTTGGATATTTCACGGGCACGCGCCAACCATTGCAGCTTGCGGCGGGGCCGTGCGGCTGCCGCCCGGCATGGTTAACCCAGAGGACATGGTGACGGCGCCGCGGTACCGCGGCCGTGGGCTCGCCTCCGCGGGATACTCCCTCATATTCGACGATCTTCAGCGCACCGGACGGGCCACCCGCATCGTCGGCAAGGTTCCTGAGGACAACACCGCGAACCGGCGGGCTCTTGTCAAATCGGGTTGGCAGGAATTCGCCGTCGTCGACTTCCGCCGGGTCGGGCCCTGGCGTCGCTCGCGGGTTCGGCCGGTGCCGAACGACGCTGGGCAGCTGCCCTCCGCTGCCGGCGACGAAATGACTCGCTGGTTGCAGTCCGAGATGTCACCAAGGCGGCCTCTTCCATCAGCACGGACGATCAGTCCTGACCCATCGCACTGGCCGGTGGGTCAGTAACCGCAGCTGCCGGGACGCTGCTGCGAGCCCCGTTGCGGCTGGACGGGTGCCGATAGTGGCTACCTCGCGGAGGGTGAGGGTCTCAACGCCAGCGCGCCGGTGCCGTCCTGGGCTGTCGAGCCGAAGCCAGCGCCGACGCCAACCCGAGAAGTGTGAGTGCCAGTGCTTCGACGAGCATCCGGCGGTTGCTGCCGGGGGGTGTCAGTTCGACGGGCGCGGTCGTCAGCAGCCGGTAGGGGGCGCCGACAGCTGTCAGATAAGTTTCCGCCTCCTGGATGATGGCCGGCGCCACGTCTTGGGCCGTCTGCCCGTCGGGGCTGCGCACTGCGAGCATGAAGTGAGCGCTGCCGCCCTGCCGGGTGACGGCAATGCGAAGCTGGCGACCTACCTGACTGCTGATTCCGAGCCGGGTTGCGGCTGCGTCTACGAAACGACGATCGCTCGCGACCAGCATGAAGGTGGGCACCGTCGTTGTCCTGGAGAGCACGTCGTAGGCGTAGCTGGACGATGTGTTGGAGGGGATGACGTCGACCCCGAGCTGCGAGGTCCAGAGCCGCGGCCGGAACTCGGAAAGGCTGATAATAGTCACCAGAACGAGTACCAGCGCGGAGGTGAAGAGCTGCAAGGAGCGGCGGAGCTCAGGGCGCCTGGCCAGAACTGGCGGCGCCCAGACCAGCAGTCCCTGGGCTGAGCCGAGCGGAAGGCTGAGCCGGTCGGCGGCTTGACGGGCCTGCAGGTCGAGCGCGACCCCCACGGACATGACGAGCAGCAGCGACGTGAAGTCCGCTAGATGAAGGAAGAGGCTCGCCACTCCCCAACCGACTAGACCCGCGATCACGCCGGTCGCCAGGAGGGCAGGGTCGCCAGGTTCGACGCCGCCGAGCCGGCGCCAAAGCCGGCGCGCCCGTACGGCGACGAGAAGACCGACGACGTAGAACGTGATCCACCCGGCGAGTCCCAGCACGCCGGTCTCGGCCAGCATTTGGACGTACAAGTTGTGGGGGGCCAACGTGCTTCCGAGAGCGGCCAGACCCAGTCGACGGACGTAGCTAACTTCTGCGTGCTCGAAGTTTCCCGCACCGACGCCCAACCAGGGGTGGTCGGCCGCCATGGCCAGTCCGGCCTTTTGCACTTCGGCGCGGCCCTGCAGCGACGAGTCGGCCGGTGCGGTCACCGACGAGGAGCTGGATTGCAGCAGCGTGTCGAGACGGTTACCCACGCCCGGCAGGACGACGACAGCAAGAGCGAGCGCCGTGGCGAGCGCGGCAAGGCGGATCTTGTTTCGGATCAGGATCGCGCTCCACACGAACAGCGCCACGATCATTGCGACGAGGCCGCCGCGCGACTGGGTCAAGTACTCACCGGCTGCGAGCAGCCCTGCGGCGATCAGCCACAGCCAGCGCAGCCGCCCGCCCAGCCTGACCTGCCACAGTGAAAGGCTGATCGGCGCGAAGAGCAGGAGTTCGCGGCCCCAGAAGTTGGGGTCGAGTTCCGGGCCCGAGTGTCGACCTAGCAGACCCGGAACAACGGAGTCTTGGACGCCGAGCCGGGTTAGTCCGCCGAGGCTGGTCGCGTCGTGCAAGACGAACTCCTGAACGGCGCTCAGCCCGGCGAGGCCGGCGAGTACGGCGACGGCCACACCGAGGACGACGTCGACACGCCGGATTAGGGAGAGCAGGCCGATGCCGATGACCAGCATCGGGAGGTCGTTTTGCGTCTCCTCCCAGAGCACCGACTTCGCCGCCGACAGATCCTGAGCCACCGCCAGGCTGATCGCCTGGGTGGCGTACCAAACGAGAGTGGCGAGGAGCACCGGGGACCACGCCACCCGCCTCCCGGAGCGGATCAGGGTGACTGCGCCGACTGCTAGCGCCGCTGGATAGGCGCTGAGCGGGCCGACCTTGCCGAATACCTCTCCGAGGCTGCCGACGACGATCGCGGTCAGCAGTCCCATAGCGAGCAGCGGGGACGAGGTGAGGCGGCCGAGCAGCGGGCCAGCGGCGATCAGCGCGGCCGCGATGACCAGCCAGGCGACCGGTCCCAGCGTCGCCAACGCGGCGGTCACCGGCGGCCCCGCCTAGCCGGGGCCAAGGACGTTCACGGCGGAGAGGACTTGGCCGAGCCGGCCAGCGGATCGACTTGCTTGGAGGTTGGAGCGGTCGGCGCTCGCGGACCCCGGTATAGCACCCGGGAACCTGCTTCTCGAGAGCGAGCGGCTCGGCGCTCCACCCACAGGAGGCCTGCGCGATAAGCCGCGAACGCCACCACGGCAGATGCGATGAGGACGACTGCCAGCAGGGTTGTGCTGCTGGTCCTCGCCGACGTGGCGGTGCCCCGCGCGGAGCTGACCTCCGAGACCCTAAAGGGGTAGAAGGTGGCGGCGAGCCCGGCGATGGCTTGACTGCTGACCGCGTCGGCCGCCGCCTCTGCCACCGGCGCACTGTCCGCGGTCGCGCTGATGTCGATCAGGTTCGTGTTGGGCACCGGGGTCACCGCGACCCGCAAACTCCTGCGTTGCTTTGCGGTGGCCTTGACGCCGTTGAGCACCTGCCCGACGAAGCCAGGGCTGTTAGCCACTGAGGCGTAGGTCTGGACGAGTTGACCTCGGCTTAGCGTGTCGTATAGCCCGGCGGCGACGTCGGGACTTGCCGCCCGATCCGGCAGCACTAGCAGGGACGCCGAGGCGCGCCAGCTGGGTGACCTGTTCAACACCAGTCCGCCGCCGATCAGCAGCGCCGCGAGACCGGCCACGACGGCGGCTAACAGGCCTGGCGATCTCGTCACCCGGGGAAAGCGGGCTCTGCTCGTGGTCACCGCTGGACCTCCGTCTCGTTGCCGCTGCGAGCGACCCGACGCCACGCGGCCGGCTGGGTTCCCCGCAGATAGCGCATTCCCCCGCGAAGCGTGGCCAAATTCATCAGCGCGAACTGCAAAGGGGCGGCGAAGGCGCGCCTGCCGGTGACCGCGCCTGCGGCCGCTGAGCCGTAGACGGCGAGCTGGCCGGCGAGCAACACGCGCGCCGGCCAACTCCCCCGAGCCCGAACGAGAGCCCCGGCGAACAGGCCCGGCAGCAGCAGCGGCACGACCACGCTGCGCAGCACCCGATGCGACCCGAACGTGATCGCCGTCCAGCCCCGACGCGGCTCGAGGAGCCGGAGATGAGCGAGTGTGGTCTGCCATGTGCCGGCTGCGATGCGGGTGCGTCGCTCGAACTCATCGGCGACTGTGGCCGAGGCCGGCTCCACCGACACTGCGTCGGGAGCGTGGCGCACCTGGTACCCGCGGATCAGCGCGTCGCAGGCAAGGTGGAAGTCATCGTTGATGACACCTGTCGGGATGGGGCGGAAGACGCTACGACGCACTGCGCAGATCTCCCCCGGAACCCCGCTCGTGCAGCCAAACGACGACTCTGCCGCCTTGATCCGGGACTCCAGACGCCAGTAGAGGCCCTCGCCCGCGGCCTGCACCGTGCCGCCGGAGACGCCCTTGGCCCCGCCGACCACCGCCACCGATCCATCGACGAAGCGCACGGCGAGGGCGCGCAGCGCGCCAGGAAGGAAGGAGCAGTTGGCGTCGGTGAGACACACCAGCTCACTGGTGCAGAGCGCCATTCCGCGATTGACCGCTGCGCTCTTGCCGGCCCGACTTGGCGACCAGAGAACTGCGACCCCCAGCTCCAGGGCGATCTCCGCGGTGCGGTCGCTCGAGCCGTCCGCCACCACGACGACCCGAAGCTTGTGAGCGGGATAGTCCTGCGCCCCCACATTCCGGATGCGCGCCGCGATCGCGGCCTCCTCGTTGAAGGCGGCGATGAGTACCGTCATTGCGGGCAGCTGGTCCTCCGACGGCTGGCCCCCCGGTTCAGGACCACCGCAACGACGTGAGAGGCCGGAGATCAGCAGCGGGTAACCAGCGTAGGTGTAGAGGATCACAGCCACCGCCGTCGCCGTTGCGAGCGGCGCTCTCGCCGGACGGGCGCGGCGGCCTTGTCGCATCAGCAGCAGCCCCCCGCGTTGCTCTAATCGGCTTCCAGTGCCTCGCCTGTCGCGCATTGTGCTCCATCACCTCGAGGGCAAGGGCGCCGTCCGCCTACCATGGGTGAACTTAGACGGCTTCCCGGCAGAACCTCTTGGGGGCGAGAGGGTGACGGAAAGGCAGTTGAGCGTCGCGCATCTCATCCACGGGCTGGGTCCCGGCGGCGCCGAGCAGGTGCTTCTGACCCTCGCCAACGCCGCCCCGTCTGTCGACATGCGGCTGAGTGTGGTCAGTCTCATGCCGACGGCAGGACATCTGCATCCCGAGCGACTGCGCGCGCGCGGGGTCCCCGTCTCCACGTTGCGGCTTGCATCGCGCTGGGACGCCCGAGGGCTTCGCCGGGCCGTTGACGTGGTCGCCGCGCAGCGGCCCGACGTGATCCACACGCACATGAAGCATGCCGACTTGGTCGGGGCGTACGCCAGTCGTTGGCTGCGGATCCCGATGGTGTCGACGCTGCATCTCATTGAGGATTGCCCGGCGGCTGCCGACCGACTGAAGCGACGGCTGGCTGCAGAGGTCCGGTTGCGGGCGGCGGCTCGTAGCGTCGCCGTCTCCGAGGCGGTCCGTGAGTGGTATCTAGCCACCTTTCCCGCCGACCCTCGGCGGGTCGTCACCATTCACAACGGAGTCGCGGCGCCTCCGCGGTTGTCCTCTGACGAACGGCGCCACCTCCGTTTGGAGCTGGCCGGGGCCTGCAGCCCGGCAGGCGCCCCCTTCGTGCTCGTCGCGATGGTTGGGATCATGCGGCCCGGCAAGGGCCACGACGTCGCGATCGAGGCGTTTGCCCGGCTGCCTGCGGACTTGCCCGTCTGTCTGGTCATGGTCGGTGACGGACAGCTGCGACCTGGGCTGGAAGAGGCCGCCCGCAGAGCCGGCGTGAACAGCGGGCGCATCGTCTTCGCCGGCTTCCGGCCGGACGTGCCTCAGCTTCTTCAGGCCTGCGATCTTCAGCTGCACGCGAGCGCATTTGACGCCCTGCCAACCGCGCTGATCGAGGGGCTGGCCGCCGGCGTTCCGGCGGTCTGCTTCCGGGTGGGCGGCGTGCCGGAGATCGTGACCCCGGCTAGCGGACGGCTGGTCGAGGTCGGCGACGTCAATGGTCTTGCCGCCGCCATAGCCGAACTGGCCACAGACGAGCCGCTGCGGCGCCGGCTGGGGGAGGACGCCAGGCGGCGCTTTGAGGCCGAATTTCGGGCCGAGCGGTGGGCGCGGCGGCTGCGCGACCTCTACGACGATGTCCTGGCCGGCTCATGAGGATCACTCTGGTCGAGTTCTCCCCGTCCGGTGGGCTGTTCCAGTTTGCCCTGCAGATGGCGGAGGCCTACGCAGAGCAGGGTCACGAGGTCGAGTTGGTCACTGGCCCCAGGCCGGAGCTGTCGCCGCGGGTGCCGGGGGTGCGGCTGCTCGCAATCCTGCCCACCTGGCATCCAGCCCCGCCCCGTCCGGAGTCGGTGTGGATTCGCAAGCCCCGTCGAGCGCTGCGGGCGCTGCGGTACTTGATGGCCTGGCTGCGGCTCACGGTGCATCTGGTCCGCCATCCCCCCGATGTTCTGCAGTGGGCCGAGTGGCGTTTCGCGCTGGACGGTTGGCTGGTCCGGCTGTTGGCGAGCTGGCTTCGGCGCCCTGTCCTCGCCGATGTGGCACACACTCCCAAGCCCTTCAGCGAGCAGCGGACGTCGGGCCGGCTGTACAAGACCTCCAGGCTGCTCAATCGGGCGCTGGCTGCCGCCTACGAGCAGATGGACGTGGTCTTCGTGCTTGGCGACAACGCCCGTCGGGACCTGCTGGAGGTGTGCCCGGGCCTGAAGCGGATCGAGGTGATCCCACATGGAGACGAGGGCATCCTCGCGCGCGGGATCGCTTCGTCGGCCGACACCACCGAGCCGCTGGCCCTGTTCTTCGGCACGCTCGCCCGCTACAAGGGCCTGGAGGTGCTCCTCGATGCCTGGCCGGAGGTCCGCCGGCAGGTGCCGACCGCGCGGCTGGTGATCGCTGGTTCGGTCGCCGACGTCGATCTCGAGGCGCTGCGTCGGCGCGTGGCGAGCTCGAGCGGAGTGGAGTTGCGGGTCGGATACGTGCCCGCCGCCGAGGTCGGCGGACTGGTGGCGTCGGCTCGGGTCGTGGTGGCGCCCTACCACGTGGCGAACCAGAGCGGGGTTGTGCATCTGGCCGCCACGTTGGCGCGCCCGGTCGTGGCGACTGATGTGGGCGACTTGCGTCTGGCCGTGCTCGACGGCAAGACCGGGCTTCTCGTTCCGCCGCGTGACCCCGCGGCGCTCGCCGGGGCGCTGGTGCGGCTTCTCACCGAGCCGGAGGCCGCCCGCCGGCTCGGGGAGGCCGGGCATCTCCGGGCCTCGACGGAGTCGTCGTGGCGGGTGGTGGTCGACAGAGTTCTACCGATCTACGTCGAGCTCGTGGCAGGCAAGGCGTTGAGGTGACGGGCGCAGGTTTGGAGTCGCTGACTGGGCTGCTGCTCGCGGCTTCGGCTGGCAGTTGTTCGCCTTCGGCCTCAACCGGGCGCTGGTCTTTCTCACGACGCTGACCCTCGCGCGATTGCTGCTCTCTCAGGACGTCGGCGTCGTCGCCGCAGGTATGACGGTTGTGCTGTTTTTCGAGATAGCCCTTGACCTAGGCGTGGGCGCAGCGGTCGTCTACGAACAGCACAAGGAAATCACGTCGCACGTTCAGACCGCGTTCACGATGAACATGCTGGCAGCGGCCGGGCTGACCGCCGCGGGCGTGCTCGTGGCCCCGTGGCTGACGGAGTTCTTCCACCTTCTTGGTCATCAGGGGCTTTTTCGTGCCCTGTTCCTGTATCTCCTCATCCGCGGCGCCGGCCAGGTGCAGGACTCCATCCTTCGGCGCGACCTCCGCTTCGGCCGACGCATGCGGCTGGACCTCACCCGGGGGTGGTCCGGGCCGTGGTGTCGATCGCGCTGGCCGCTGCCGGCGCCGGCGCCTGGGCGATGGTGGTCGGTCTACTGGCCAGCGAGCTGGCCGCCACCACGCTCGCCTGGGTTCTGGTGCCCTTCCGTCCCACTTTCCGGCTTGAGCGCGGCGCCGGCCGAATCATGCTTCGGTTCGGTCTCGTCGTGCTGGCCCTCAAGGTCGTCGATGCGGTCAGTCTCGACGCCGACTACCTCATCGTCGGCCATCGACTTGGCGCTGACGCGCTGGGCTGCTACCGGCTACCGGCTGCCCGAGCTGCTGTCGCTCAACGTCTTCTGGTTGGTGTCCAGCGTCGCCTTTCCCGCCTACTCCAAGGTGCGTGTGTCCGGTGGTGACAGCTTCGGACCCGCTATGCTGCGCACCCTTCAGATCCTCACCCTGTACGCGTTCCCGGTCGGGATAGGTCTCGCGCTTATGGCGCGAGACCTCGTCGTGGTCCTGTTCGGGACCCAATGGCTGCCGGCCGTCGGACCGATGCAGTTGGTCGCGCTGGCGGCTGCCTGCGCCTCGGTCGGCTACGCCTCGGGCGACATCTACTCGGCGAGGGGTAAGCCCGGCACCCTGTTGAGGATCAATGCACCGGTGGCGGTGGCGATGGTGACCGTCATGTACGTGTTGGCGCCGCGAGGCATCACGGCGGTCGCCGCGGTGCATCTGTGCGGCAGCGTCGGCTACGCCGTGCTGCGGCTTCACCTTGCCAATTGCGTGGTCGGGACCACGATGCGTCAGACTCTGGGCGCGCTGCGGCCGGCGTTGAGCGTGGCCGCCGGTATGGCCGCTTTCGTCCTGCCGCTGCGTCTCTCGCTGCCTGCGGGGTCCCTTTCGCTGGCCTGCCTGGGGCTCGCCGCGGTCACCGGCGGTGCGCTCGGGCTGTTCGTCGGCGGCCGATCCGCGGCTGGTGAGCTAGTCGGCTTGGCCCGGGCTGTGCGCTCGGGCTGACGCCAACTTCGCGCGAGCCTGGCGGGCGGCGGCCCGGGCGGCCCAGCGGCTTCCGGCGAGCCCGCTGCGCGGCGTCAAGCGTGCTATCTGGACATGCAGATTCGTCCGCACCCCGGTGGCGAAGCGCAGCTTGAAGTCGTGCTCGCCGCGCAGCAGGTCGAACTCCTCGAAGCCCTCCTCGGCGGCCGCGAGAATGGCTTGGCCGAGCACCGTGCGACCCGGACTCAGCCCAGCCTCGGGCGCCATGCCCATCGAGTAGTAGTAGAGCCGACGGTCTAGGCGGAGCGCGTACAACACTGCCGCGTCGATCTCGCCGACCCGGAGCCGGTAGAGCCGGACCAGGTCCGCCTCAGCCAATCGTCGCACCGCACGCCGGTGAAAGTCGCGCCGGGCCGGGGTCGCGAAGACGCTGCTGGCCGACCCCCAGCGGAGATTGTGCAACCGCATCAGCTCATCGAGGAGGGGGCCGACCGACGCTGGCTCCCTCACCGTCGCGAACCCGCCGCCGCTGCGCTCGGCCACTCGGCGGCCTCTGGCGACCTGCTGGCGCAGGTTTCGACGCGGCAGCAGCTCGGCGGCATCCTTGCCGGCAAGCTCGACCCACGGCAGCTGTAGGGCCTCCACCGTGCGGCGCGCGAACCGCGGCGGGTGAAGCCGGCCAAGCGCGCCGGCAAGCGCGCCGTGTTCGGCCAGGGCGGACAGCTCCAGCAGCTCCCAGTCCCGGGCATCCGCCAGATGAGCGATTACGGCTGCGGCGACTGCGCGTTCCCGGCCGGGGCGGCTCACCACGTCAAGATGGTCGGGGGCGAGCCAGTCACCGGCGATCCGGGCATGCCGCCAACCACCGGCGCCGCTTGACCACTGCAGGGGCATCAGTCCGGCGACGTCGTCCCGCTCGTAGCACACCAGCACCCAAGCCTGTTGGGACAGCTCCGGCGTCTCAGCCAGAGTCCCGGCCCATTCCCAGCTGAGGAACGGGCTGGGCACTCCGCCAGCCTCCTGAAGTCGGGTCCAGACCGCAGCCAGAGACGGGTCATCGAACCCAAGTCGGCGCACGACCAAGTGCCGGTCGCGGCGCCCGCTCACGGCTGAATGCTACGGACAGCCCACCGCGACATCGGCTTCTCGTACCCTGGCCACAAGGTGTCGGCCGCCGCCCGGCCTCGGCGCGTCGCCACAACGGGGGTGCTTTGATCCAGACGGAGAAGCGGCGCCGATGAAGGTCCTGGCCGTCCTCGACGCGCTGAACTTCGGCGGCGCGGAAAACCTGATCTCCACGCTGGCCCGGGTGGGTCCGGCGCACGAAATCACGCTCGACGTCGTCAGCCTCGCGCCGGCGAGCTCAGGTCGGGACGCCTGGCTTCCGGTCCTGCAGGCAGCCGGTCTGCGGCCCCGACTGCTCGACATTTCCCGGCTGATTCAGCCGCAGGCGGTGCCCCGGCTGACTCGAGCGATTCGCGAGTCGGGCGCGGACATCGTCCACGCCCACCTCGAGTACGCCGCCACGCTGGCGCCCATCGCCGCTCGCCTGGCCGAGCGCCCATGCGTCTGCACTTTTCACCACGTTCCGGTGCCGCTGACCGGCCGCGCCCGGTTGCGGGAGCGCCTGGCAGTGGCGGCCGCCAGTCGGTCTGCAAGGGTGATCTTCGTTTCGGAGGCATCGAGGCGAGGATTCGCCGCCTCCTACCGAGTGCGGTCAACCTGGACGGTGCTGCACAACGGGATTGATCTGACCGAGTTCTGCCCCGGGCCCCGGCCTCTGCCTGCCGAGTTGGAGATCCCACTCGGCGCGCCGGTGGTCACCATCGTGGGCCGGCTCGGCGATGGCAAGGGCCACTCACACGCCTTGGCAGCGTGGCCAGCTGTGCTTGACGGTGTGCCCGAAGCTCGGCTACTCCTGGTTGGGGACGGCGACTACGAGCACGCCCTGCGCCGACAAGCAGCCACCCTGGGGGTCGGGCACCGGGTGGTGTTCGCCGGACGGCGCACCGATGTCGCTGCCATCCTCAACGGGTCGACGCTCAGCTGCCTGCCCACCCGAAATGAAGCGCTGCCGACCGCGCTCATCGAGGCGGCGGCCTGCGGCGTGCCGGTGGTGGCCTCCGCCGTCAGCGGCGTGCTGGAGGTGATCAAAGACGGGGAAACCGGTCTGCTCGTCCCGTACGGGGACGAGCAGCGGTTGGCCTCCGCGGTGATCGCCTTGCTGCAGGATGCCGGGCGAAGGACTGCAATGGGACGGGCAGCCCGACGACTGGCCGAGGAGCGGTTTGACGCCGACACTTGGGCGGCTCGGCTCCGTGACATCTACCGCGCCGCGCTCGGCTGGTCTGCCGCCGAGACACGATGTGGGCACCCCCGATGACGTCACTTGCTAGGCGAGTCGCTGTCTCCGCTGCGGTCGCAGTGATCGGCTTGGGCGGCTGCGGCTCGACTTCCCCTCCCACCGCCACATCGAAGAGTCTGACCCAGTTTTTCGCGACCGACAGCCCCTTCAACACCAAGATTGCCCGTAAACCAACCGTGGCCGCGGACAGCGCGGCCATCGTCCGACTGCTGGCGGCCCACCCCCCGGTCGCTGACATCGACGAGTTCGGCGTCGCCGTGTTCCAAGCCGACGGGTCCACTCCGCGGCGCATGGTGACGTGTCGCGAACGATGGGGCAGTTGCGCAGCAGGCGCCCTGCGGGTACCGATTCCTGACGGAGCGACGCCACCCCTCGGAGCCGACAGCGAGATGGTCGTGGTCAACCGCTCAGAAGGCGACGCCTACGAGTTCTGGCAGGCCAGACGCTCCCCCTCTGGAAGCTGGTCGACCTCGAGCTTGAGCATCATTCCCTATCGCGGGGACGGTCGCGCTGGCGAGACAGGGGCTGGCGTGTCACAGCTAGCCGGGCTGGTGCTCGTCGACGACGTCCGCAGCGGCGCTATCGACCACGCGCTGTCCTTCTCTAGCGACATCACCTGTCGGGGTCGGTTCGTCTACCCCGCCCGTAAGACTGACGGGCAGTCCACCCTCTCGACATGTATCCCAGAAGGGGCACGCATTCAGCTCGATCCGACAGTGAATCTCGGCGCCATTTCAGGGCTGACGCCCATCGAGAACATGATGGGCACGGCGCTCCAGCGCTACGGCGCCTACGTCCGGGATACTGGAGGGGCCCGGATCGCCTTCTCCTTCCAGCGGCCTCCCGCCGGCGATCAGACGTACGGAGCGGCTGGGCTGCCCTACGACTACGCCGCCTTGCCGCACCTTCCCTGGCAGCGACTGCGGGTGCTCAGCCCAGGGGACGAGCGGTGACTCCGCCGATGGTCAGCGTCATCGTTCTCAATTGGAACTACGCCCGGTACCTGGCCGCGGCGGTGGAGGGCGCTCTCGATCAGGATTACCCCCACACCGAGGTCCTCGTGGTCGACGATGGATCAACCGACAGCTCCCGGGCGCTGCTGGAGCGCTACCGCGCTCGCGCTTCGGTGATCTTTCAGGACAACGGCGGCCACACGGTGGCCGGCCAAACCGGCCTGAGGTCCAGCCAGGGGGACATTGTGATGTTCCTCGACTCCGACGACATCCTTTATCCAACCGCCGTCTCGAGAGTTGTCGCGGCGTGGCGGCCCGGCTGCGCCAAAGTGCAGTTCCGACTGTCTTTGATCGACGCCAGTGGGAAGCGGTTCGGCGCCGACCCTCCATGGACCGTTCCGCTGCCCAGCGGGGATCTCGTGCCTCAGCTGCACGACACCGGGCGCTATCAGACCCCGGTGACCAGCGGCAACGCCTACCCGCGAAAGCTGCTGGAGCAGCTCTTCCCGGTTCCGAGCGACTTCGTCTTCGTGGACGGCTACCTCAACACAGTGGCGCCGTTCTACGTGCCGATCATCTCCATCGACGACGAACTCGGTGGGTACCGTCGGCACGACCAGAATTACTCGGCATACGCCGCTGGCGTTGATGCGGGACGGCTGCGTCAGCGGGTGCAGCACGAGCTCGTCAAAGAGCGCTACCAGCGGGCCACCGCTGCCAGTCGCGGTCACAGCTTTCCGCCAGGCCTGCTTATGCGCGATCCTGAGCACTTGATGCACCGGCTCGGCCTGTTGCGGCTTGATCCGGGACAGCCGGCGGCCCTTGATGACACCCGACGAAAGCTGCTGCGAGCAATGCTGCTCGCACTGTGGCGTGACCAGCAGCTCCCCGCCTTCGACAAGGCCTATCAAGGCGGCGTAGCCCTTGCTGTCGCGGCCCTGCCCCTGTCGGCCGCCCGGGCGACCCTTGCCTTCGCCCTCGGCGGCGGCCGGCGCCCGGCCTGGCTGCGGAAGCTCGCCAGGGCTCTCCGGCGCTCCGGCGAGGTGGTGTGAACCGCCGCCTGCTAATCCTGTGCTGGCACAACGTTCGAGGCACCTGGTCCTTTCCCTCGGCTGGTGACGCCGGACGGCGTGGGCTGGAGCGGCAACTTCGGTTGTTGAGCCGCTGGGCGAACGTCCTCCCGCTTGACGTGGCACTAAGGGCGCTCGCCGAAGGGGGAAAGCTGCCGCCGCGCGCGGTGGCGCTGACCTTCGACGACGGATATCGGGACAACCTCACCCTTGCGGCGCCGATGCTAAAAGCGCTGCAGCTGCCGGCGACGTTCTTTCTGGTGCCCGGCCTGCTGTCCAACACGGCTCTGCCCTGGTGGGAGCAGGTGTCCTGGACGATCCAAACCAGCCCGCGCGGCAATGTCATCTGGCAGGGGCAGTCAATGCCGCTGCTGTCCGACGGCCACCGGCGGGCGGCCGTTGATCGGGTGCAGCGTGACCTCAAGACCGTCTCGCGGGCCGAGCGCGAGGCCGAGACCGAACGGCTGCGTCAACTGCTGACCCCGCGTGGTAGCAGGCCGACCGCGGAGGAGCTGTTTCTCGACTGGGACGAAGCCCGTCAGCTGATGCAACAGGGGTTCGATATCGGCTCGCACACCTGCCAGCACCCGATCCTCAGCCGAGAGACAGCCAACAGCCAGGCTCAAGAGCTTCGCGATTCTCGCCGTCTGCTTGAAGACGGCTGCGAGGTGTCCGTCAGTCTGCTCGCCTATCCGAACGGGACGACGGTTGACTACGACGCGGCCACGCTGGCGGCGGCGACGAGCGCAGGGCATCAGTGGGCGTTGACGACCACCGAGGGGTTCAACACCCGGCGGACACCGCCGCTGGAGATGCGGCGGGTCGTCATGTACCCGGAGCGGGGAGGCGTCGAACTGCTGGCCGCATTGCGCTACGCAGCCCGCCGGTCAGACAGAGGCGGGGACACCCAGTGAGTGTCCCCGCCTCTCAGAACCGCCTTATCCGCCGTTCCAGTTGCGCAGCACCCGCAGCTTGCTCCAGGGAATGTGTGACATGCCGTAGTAGTCCCAGGCGAAGCCGGCGCTCGGGTAAGGATCGCCCTTCGGATCGCCCGAGGGGTTCTCGAACCCGACCGCCATAGGGGCGCCCCCCTGGTCGACGCAGTAAGCGCCGTACTTCTGCAGGGCTCGGCCGACTACCAGCTCTCCCTGGGTGATCCCAGGAATCTTGCTCAGATCGATTGACGGGTCCAACTGAACGCGCGTCCCCTCAGCAATCGTCGAACTCGCTGGCGCGCCGATCATGTTGCTGCCGTCGGTGTGAGCGGCGGGATAGCGGAAGACGCCTGGGGTGACCGCGTCGCCGGAGAAGCTCAGCGCGTGATTGATCGAGCCCTGGCGAATCTCGAAGGCCCGCACCAGACCGGCGAGTCCGCTCGTTCCCGCCGCGACGACGGAGCCGCCGGTCAGCGTCTCGGTGCCCACCCCGGTGTAGACGTTGGGAGTGATCTGACCCCAAGAGGTGGTCCAATGGGTGGCGTCCACCCTGTGCGCCTGCCAGAGCTCGTAGCTTCGTCCGGTGCTGTAGTCGACGACGACCAGCTGGCCGTCGCTGCCTGGCGCCGGTTGGGCGTTCGTCGGCATGGGCACCGCGATGCCCGCGAACGGGTCACGCCCCCAGTCCGGGGCCATCGTCGCCTGGACCGACACCTTCGGGGTCGTCGCATTGGCCGCGTACACGGAGCGCCCGTACTCGTACAAGTCGGCTATCGCTCCGCTGCGCGCGGAGGACAAGTGCCCGACGATGTCGGCGGAGTGGCTGTCAGTCGCCGGGTTGGCGGGAATGGGACTGTTGAACGGGCTCGCGTCGGCGAACGGACGCCCCTGGCCCGAACCGAACGAAGTCACGGGCATTTGGGTGGGGCTTCCGCCGCCGCCGGAGACCGGTGGGACCGGCAGTCCCGGCGGAATGGGAACGCAGGCGGGAAGGGCGAAGGTCGCGGCGGCGAAAAATAAGGCCAGCAAGCGGGCAGATCTAGGCACAGTTGGCACGGCGGAAGGCCCCTTTGGGTCGCGTGGCCGACCGCAGTGCAACGGAGCTCGCACGGCACCAAGGCCATGCCCTACGTACCGTTGCTGCCGTCGGCGTGACTACTACTCTCAGTCACCCTTGTTAACTCGGAGTCACTAACCCGTGGCTTTAGCGCGATCGGGTCGCTTCCGCCGCCGCGGCGGCCTGCCGGACCAGGCGTGAGACTCATGAGCAGACCGGGCCGGCTGCCGCCGCCCTTGACTAGAGTCCGTGTCCACCCCGTCCTGAGACGGACCGTCCGATCACGACTGCCCGGCGGCTGGGAGGCAGGGATTGGCCTCCATCATCACCACGCAGCACTTTCCTGCCCGCCCGGCCTGGGTGGCGCGAACTCAAATGCTCGACCGGACGGCCATGTCCCCTTCAAGGTTGCTTCAGCGTCTGCTGGTCAACCCGGCGCCCGACGACGTTGTCGTGCTGGACGGCGCGATCGGGTGGCGGGGGGCCTATCTGGATAGGGTGGCCGCCGCCGGCTTGGCGCGCCGTCGCCGCAGCCCTCGGGTTGTTTTCACTGACAGTACCTGGACGCCCGGACCGGCCCGTCGCGTCGCTCTGCGCGCCTTCGACAGCCCGCGCACCACCTACTGCGTGCTGTCCACTGCGGAACAGCAGAGCTTTCCCGACGACTGGGGCGTGAACCCGGTCCGGGTCGCCTACACGCCGTTCTACTGGACTTTGCCGGCCACCCCATCTAAGCCTCGCCTGGACGGGTCCGGCGTGTTCGCCGGTGGTGACTCGTTACGCGACTACCGGGCCTTGCTGGCGGCTGCGCACGGCCTCAGGACGCGGATCACGGTGGCGAGCCGCCAGCGGCCTGCCGGTCCGGTTCCGGACAATGTGGAAGTGGCGCCGGTGCCGCCGGCCAGGTTCCTGAGCCTCTTGGCGGCCAGCGCCGTCGTCGTCGTTCCGCTGCGCAGCGGTCTAGTCCGCAGCGCGGGGCAGCAGACCTACCTCAACGCAATGGCGCTGGGCAAGGTCGTGATCGTGACCGACGCTCCAGGCGTCAAGGATCACATTGACGCCGGCGAGACCGGTCTCGTCGTTCCACCCTCCGACCCCGCCGCGCTCGCCGATGCGCTGGCCTGGGCCACCGACCCCGCGAACTCAAACGAATGCCGCGACATCGGGCTCCGCGCCCACACGGTCGCACTGGAGCGCTTCAGCCCAGACCAGTACGTCGCCCGGCTTCTTGCCGTGATCGACGCCCTGCCCGCTTGAGCTCATCTTCGCTCAGTGGCTGGAACCGAATCGGGAGACAGAGCCAACCAGCTCCGGCAGGCGATCGTGCCTCAGCGGGGTTGCTCAAGTGACACTCAGCTTTCCGTGGAGACCTCTCGCCAACAACGCCGCATCTGTCGACGCCAAGCTGAGTCGAGTACGCGTAACGGGGCCTATCCGCAGGTGGCGCTGCTGCAGTATCTCGCGGTAACCGGCCTTCACCACTGCCTTTCGCGAAGGCGTGTTGGTCACGGCCACCTTGGTGAACATGACGGACGCAGAAGCCGCCGCGCTGGCTGCCACATGCCGCCAGGCGGCGGGAGCTATGCCGCGGCCTCTGCCAGCGGGCGCTGTCACCGAATCTTCCAAGACGACCGCGCCGTGGGGCAGCGACAGCCAGCCGCCGGGCGCGGCCAAGACGGGCGCCGTCTTTGAGAACACCCAGCAGGAGAACACTGGTTGAGCGCCTTGGAGGACGAACCACCAAACTGCCCCTCCTGCCAGCCGGGCGCGGCCGGTGGAGCTGTTGACGGTGTCGAGCTGATCCAGCCAAGACAGTTGATCCACCCCGCCGCGCACCACCTCCAGCCCACCAGGAAGGGGCGCCGGCTCTGTCAGGGTGGTCAGGTCCAGCGAGTACCAGATATAACTCTCATCGAGGTACACTCGGGGACGCACGACGTCAGCCGCTCGAGATGCCAGCGCGAACAATCCCTCGCTTCGCAGGACCCGGACCGCCTTCGTCATACGAGATCGTGAACTACCGGCCAGTCCGATCTTGTCGGCCGTCACGGCGATCTCCTAGCGTTCGGCGGATCGAACGACTTGCAACAGCGTCAGCAGCAGAATCTTGATGTCCAACCAGAGCGACCAGTTCTCAATGTAGGCGTTGTCGAACCGGGCCCGATCCTCGATCGAGGTGTCGCCGCGCAACCCATTAACCTGAGCCCAGCCGGTGAGCCCGGCCGGCAGCCGGTGGCGAGCCATGTAGTGCGGGTAGGTATCAGCGAACTCCCGAACGAAATGGGGCCGCTCTGGCCGCGGACCCACCAGGCTCATGTCGCCCTTGAGCACGTTGATCAGCTGGGGAAGCTCGTCCAATGACGTCCGGCGAAGGAACCGGCCGACGGTGCCGACGCGCGCCTCCTCAGCGATGGACCAGCGCTCGGCGGACTCCTTCTCGCTGCCCGGAGTCAGCGAGCGGAGCTTGAACAGCATGAAGGGGCGGCCATCCAACCCGATTCGCTGCTGTCGGAAGATCACCTCAGGCCCGCCCTCGAGGCGCACTGCGAGAGCGGCCAACAGAAGAATTGGAGACAGCACGGCCAGTGTCAAGCCCGCTAGGACGAGGTCCATGCTGCGTTTGACCGTTCTAGCCGCCGGCCGGAACACCGTCCGTCGAACCCGCACGAGCGGGATGCCCCACACGACCTCCGGCGCAGCGTAGGCGCCGAGCTCGAACAGTCGGGGCACGAAGAACATGTCGCAGCCCAGGCGGTCGCACGTGCGCAGCAGCCCGACCATCTCGGACTCACGAACTTGGCCGAAGGCGACGATCACGACACCGACATTTAACTGTCGGACGACCCTGGCAAGATCCTCTGGGGGACCCAGGATCGGCAGAGCCTCGGGGTGGTGGTCCAGCCGACTTCCGCTCTCCAGCGCGCCGATCGGCGTCAACCCGCACTCGGGATGGCTCTGCAAAAGGTCGAACAGTTGTGTGCCCACTTTCCCCGCGCCGACGATCAATGTGCGGTGCGACACCCAGCGGCGCCGACGAGCATGCGCGACGGCTGAGTAAGCAAGCCACCTACCGGGCGCCAGGACGAGCAGACCGGGCAGGAGTGCCGCGGCCAGTCTCGGCTGCTCACCCAACCGGTTCTGCGCGAAGCTGACCGCAAGGAAGCAGCTCAAGCCGAGGCCGACCAAGGCCGGAAGGTGGTCCAGCACGGACAGCCGCAGACGCGATCGGTACAAACCGCCGGACGCGAAAACGGCGAGGGTCAGGGGGGCAGGAAGGAGCTCGGCGGCGCCGCCCCCGTGCAGCAGCCAGCCCACGTAGAGCGCCAGAGCGTCACTGAGGAGGATGTAGGGGGCGGTGCCGAAGTGCTGACGCCGGCCATGTGCCCTCCAAAGCTGGTGCGACCGCCGGCGCAAGCCAAGATCTGGCTTGACCTCCTGCCATCGCCGGTCCGGGTCCTGTGTGAGAGTCACTGCGAGGCGCTCCGATTGCTCTAGCCCCGTCGGTCAGTTACTCCTCGTATCCGGCAGGGCGACTGACCGGATGGTGGGAGCACGTGCCAACGAAGGGGTCCTTTTTTGAAAACTTCAGCGACAGCTGCTCGCGGTGAAGCCCTGCTGGCAGCCCCGTCGGGACGCCGCTTCAGGCGAAGCGCACGCCGACGGGGAGCAGGGAGCTAGCCGGGACCGACAGGGATCGGGAAGTACAGACGTGACCGCATCGCCAGACGCGTCACGGTCAAAGAACGAAGAAGTCGGGGGATGACCATCGCGAACACTGCCCCGAGGGCCACCACCGCCGGCCCACCAGTCATCCCACCCGAACCGCCAGCAGCACCACTCGTCGACGCCGGGGCACCCCCAGCAGCCGACGACGGGAGCGCCGCCACAGGGGTCGACGGGGTGGTCGAGCCTGGAACGGTCGGCCAGCTGGCCGAACGGTGACCCCCTACGGCCACCGTGGCGGTGTTCACCGTGCCGGACTGCCCGCTGACCGCCGCCGCCGCCGCCACCTGGCCGGTCGTGTTCACCACCACAGCGCGCGGCGAGGACACCGAAGCGGCCGCCGGCTGCGACACCGAGCTGCTGTTACCCGCCGCCGCCACCGCACCCGAGGCGTTGACCTGGCTCACGGCGGCCTGGGTCGCCGGCCGCGGCGCCGCCTGGGCAGCACCGGCGACCGGGGTGGACACGGCGGTGTTCACCGTGCCGGACTGCCCGCTGACCGCCGCCGCCGCCACCTGGCCGGTCGTGTTCACCACCACAGCGCGCGGCGAGGACACCGAAGCGGCCGCCGGCTGCGACACCGAGCTGCTGTTACCCGCCGCCGCCACCGCACCCGAGGCGTTGAC
>JAABUM010001694.1_pt1 | contig 31812 bp, 59 predicted proteins | sample 5559161 | NCBI WGS metagenome assembly JAABUM01 (sample SAMN10711868, study PRJNA513369) | rock metagenome | isolation source: Antarctica rocks | place: Antarctica: Victoria Land, Siegfried Peak nord
GTTTGACGCCGTCTGCGCCTAGGGCGTCAGGCGTGAATAAAAGCGACAGGATTCCCAATCCCCTAGTCGCTGACAGACAAGTCTGACACTTCGCGAGGCCACACACGTTGTGGCCCACTGAAGTCGAGAACAGAGCTGCAGGCCACACTTTTGAGTAGCTCTGCGCTTCTGTCCCCTTGAAACAGACTGGTTGCGATTCAGTTCTAGCTCGGCGAACTGCACCTGAGCATAGCACTGCAGGGCGGCCTCGAATTGCCCGCCCTGCACCGAGTTGCACCTCATGAAAATGCCTGTGTTTCCAAGCTGCCGCGTGTCCAAACCTTTGCACTTGCGTTCAGCTCACTCGCTTGCAGACGGCCGCTCCCACAGGAGGTATTACAAGATATGAATCAGATCATGGCAATCCCGTGACCCCACATCCATTCCAGGATCGGGCATGCATGGGCCAAGGGGCGTACACACCAGGCCCAGGCGAAGGCTTAAATTTGTATGTGCGTTAGGCGCCATCGCATTCGCGGCCGCGATCGCCTGTGGCGCTGCACTCTTCCCTTTGGGCCAGCTTATTCAGGTGGGCTTGACAGATGTCGTGTGTCACGAAGGATTGCTGGGCGCACGGATTGCGTCTAGTCACCATCTCGAACCTGCGTTTGTTGACTGAGCTCTGCATCACGTTCCCTGCAGCTGCACTGCCCGCCCTGCAGTCCAGCAGCCGCGGCCAGCGATTCCGCAGACGCCAATCCCACCGCATCCGCGCGGCGCGACCTGCTCGCGGAGCCATGGCAGGACGACTTTGCGTTCGTCATCAAGACGGGCAGCGTGACGGCGCAGCAGCGGGTGCCCATGCAGATGCTGACCTTCCTGTCGGGCATCAAGAACTACATCCTGATCGGCGCGGAGCCGGGTGCGTGGCTGCCCGTCGCGGCAAGATTCAGTGTTGAACTTCATCAGGGGCAAACACAACTGAAGGGGCGCCTGCATATGGCACCCTGCGCATGCTGGATGAGGAATGCAGCGTACAAAGGGCGTGTCGGCCCACATACATATGCATGCGAGCGGGTGCATGACGCACATGCGTCCTCGTTCTCGAATGCGCCCGGGATCTGCAGCGACTGTGAGCGAGTGCTCCTTCCCCTGACTGCGCAGACGCCACCGGGGGGGTGCCAGTGCTGGATGTGGCGACGCCCACGCTGCGGCTGCTGCAAGATCACTATGGGCAACCAAATGCCACGGGGGCTGGCGGCGCGGGCGCGGCACCTGCCGGCGAAGCCTTAAACCCTAAAACCCGTCGACTGCGGTGGCAGCAGGACAAGACGTCGAGAGGGTACCAGATGGAGAGGCAAGCCCCCTGCAGACAGCACCTGCAGACGCCGCTTGCACACTGCGCTTGCAGCGGCTGCCCTTGGGTCATACATTTGCCGCCCCTGCAGCCCTGTAGAGGCGTGTACAAGGGTCGACGGTGTCTGACAGCCAAAGCTTGCCGCCAGCAGAGACCACTGGATGCGATGCTTGCAGGTACAAGAACATTCCAGCGTGGGGCGCATTGCACGACGCGTTTCCAAACGCGACGTGGTACATCTGCATCGACGACGACACCTACTGGTTCATGCAGCCGTTCCGGGAATTTATAGCGGGCTTCAACGCCGATGAGCCGCTATACCTGGGCCACAGCATCGACTATCTGTGAGTCCTTCTGGTGCTCCTTGCGCATAGCTTACTGCTGGAGCGGCATCGGATGCGCGTTTTCTGCACAGCCCTCACGTCAGGTTGCACCAGCGCTGAGGAGGAAGCCGGTACACTGTGTGTCCAAGCTGGAGTCGACTGCGCCGCAGGGGCATGATGTTCTGGTTTGTTGAGAGTGAGAACAAACACACGGGTGAGCACACGGCTGCCACCACCAACATCCCATGGATCTGCGCTGTTTCAGATTGCTTGTGCAGTGAGCAAGGGGCGACCCAGGCAGCGGCAGCTGCGCCCCGAGATTGCGTGCTTCTGTGCAATGCCACATTGCTTCCCGCAGTGAGTGCACGTGTGTGTCGCCCATGCAGGCGAGAAGTTCAAGGCCGGCGCCATGCCGCACGGCGGCGAAGGCATGATACTGTCCAGGTGCAGAAAGTGCCTCAGAAATTGCCTCAGAGGGCATAACAACAGGGGTGCCCACCTGCAGGGGCAGGCTTCTGCAGCTGCATCTGTCAGCACCACCGTCAGTCCTATACCCACAGCTGCGTTTGACAGCGCCCGGCAGTGTCTGCCGTTGCAGTCGAGCACGTACGGAAGCCCACCAGCCAAGCTTGCAGGTATGTGCACTGATCGTGTCTGCAATTGCAGGGCAGCCATGAAGCTCCTGGCGGCGGATCTGCAGGACTGCATCCTGAGATTCGTCGACGGAACGTACTTTGAGGTAGGGTTCAGAGCATGCAAGAGGGTTTAGGGTTAGGGTTTAGGGTAACCCTGCCGAGTGCCCAACCTGGAGACTCGACCTCCCTGCAGCAGTGTGCATTTGGCATTGCGTTTCCAGGCAACGCCTTTCAGCGCGCGGGCTGGCTCGACCTGCTCGCCCTCCGACTGCGGCGCCTTGATGACTAATCCAGTACAACGTGTTGTTGCAAACATGCTACTTCAGTAACAAAAGACTATTCCCACTGCAACGTTTTGTTGCCAACATAATATTTCAGTGTCAAAAGGGCCTGAAGCTGTGGTACGTGCAGGGCGAGGTGCAGCGCGACGACGTGGCTGCGCCACCTGGGCATGCCCATTCCAACAACTTGGAAGTAGAATTAGAATTAGAATTAGAATTCGATTAGAAATAGAGAATTAGATTAAAATTAGAAGTAGAATTTCGTGGACTCATGTGCGCAGGGCGATGTGCAGACGACGCTGTGCATGCGCCATCTGGGCGTGGCCTTCGACCCTGGGAAGGTGCCGCACGGATCCATGGTGAACGAGGTACGGCGCCTTAAACCCTAAGAATTTCCCTTGCCCCTCCTCATCATTCCGCAGAAGCCCCGTCGCAGCACCCTGCAGAGTCAGCGCCCGCTGATATCACCACACCCAAGTGCTTGGCACTGCATGTGCTGTTGCGTGCGAATGGCTCAGCAGGCGATCAATGCCATGGACGTGTTCATGACACCCGCCTTGTCTCATATCAATGGTCAGCAAAGTGTAACAAGTGTAACGAGTGTCTTCGTCAGACTGTCTGTGCCATGCCATGTGCAGCCGCCGGGGCTACCGAACCTGCATGCAGACGACCCGGCAGCGGGTACAGTCCTGCAGTGGCCGATGCACGACCCCGGCAGCCCCATATGGTCCGTCCACCACGTGCTGCCGATGCAGATGCAGGTGGCGCTCGTCTCCTCACCTGCATTGCTCCCATACGCAGGGGCAACACCGCTTTGGAGTTGAATGACCGCCGGACGCTTGCACCCCTGAATGCCGTCCGCTAACGTGGTCTTCTCCTGTCGCAAGCGGATGCGGTGTCTGCTCCCTGGCGTGGGAACTCCGGTGTCTGCCAGGTTCTGGTATTAGGGTTCAGTGTATGCTAGGCCAGCACCGTCGGCGCAGCACACTCCTTGGCAAGCACCTCCAAGATGAACGCCTCCAAGCATTGTTGCCAGGCAACATCAGCCAGGAGCCCAATGCTGCACTCGAGAAAGTCTGGGTCAGGGATCCGACAACCAGCTGACGTGACTTTTTGACTCTGTGCAGATTCTGTACGGCGCAGAAGCCGCGGCGGCAGGGCGGCCGACCTACGGCGACGTCTGGCGCGGCCTGCGCGCCGGCAGCGTCGCGGTGGCGGCGGCGGCGGGGCGAAGCGGCGGGGCGGCAGAGGCTGACACAACTTTCGGGATACAGCCCGAGGCGGCGGCGGCGGCGCCAAATGCCTTTGGTGATGCCGAGGTGTCGGCAGACGGAGGCCACCTACAGCTGGCGGGCGTGCGACTTGACGGGACGGCGTTGGCGGAGGTGCCCGCGGCCGACGGCGCGGCGTGCCGGTGAGTGTGCCCCAGGCGGGTGTCGGATCTGTAGCAGAGTGACGTCCGCCAGGCTGGGCGCTCGGCGATGCGCAGTCAGTCAGGTCCGGCCTTGAGGGTGGCGCGGACTCCGATTTGAAGGAACAGACAACGGCGGAAACACGAAAACAAGCGACAGATTGCTGACGCTGCGTGCAGGGCGGCGTGCGCGGCGGAGGCACGGTGCATGCAGTGGTGGCTGCCGGCCGGCGGCACCTGCCGCCTCATGGGGCACTTTGGTAACGTGCAGCTTGACGCGAGCGCCCAGGGTTTGACGGGCCCTTCGCTGTCGGGCGCGATGTTGAGCCGATTCTGGGGCGGCGCCGCACGCGGGGAGGAGGTGGGCGGGGGCGGGGGCCCCGCTGCCACGAGGTAGCACCAAAGGCGAGCTGCGCCTTCAGAGGGGGCAGCATGCTGGCAGAGCCGGCCTGACTATGCAGATTATTCAAGTACATGCGGGTTGCAATGGAGTCTGACGGGCGTCATGACCCGGCATTCCGCGGGCGGAGAGGTACCATCTCGTCAGCACACTGGAGATGCGCATCCATCGTTTCATCAGAGAATGGCCGCCGGCGCACGGCTTTGCTACCAGGTTGAACCTTGATCCATCGCCTTGTTGACGGGTGATGCTGATGTTGGCTCTGTATCTCACAGCTGGCAATGGCATGAGCCGGCTTGACGTTCCGCTGACAAGCATGCGGTTTTGTACAGCACACGGCCATTAGCTGCCGCAATCGCCCAGCCGCAACTGCCCAGCCTGCACGGTGGATCTCATCCGCTCGTGTGAGGACAGTAGCACATGGCCGCCAAAGAATACACCGCTAGGCCTCCCAAGCCTGCAGCAACCTGAGTCTGGAGTGTTGGTCACTGGTCTCGCGGCACTGACGCCGTGGCCTGCACCACCTAGGATGCGGACCTTGCTGCCTCTATTACATATATTACATTACATTACATTATATATTACATAGTACACTGCCATGCATGTTCTTGTGTTTTGGCCATGCTTCCATGCCCATTCTGCATCCGGAGCCTCCAGCAACACATGCCCAACCTGGCGCGCAATTCTAGCTGCCGGGCGAGACTGGGACAAAGGCACCGGCTACATGCCGGCCTTCCTGCGCCAGAATGTTGAAGGTGGCGATCGCGTTCACCTGCGCAGGAATTGAGGCAGCGACGGACACTGAAACGAATCCTCAACCTCTTTGCACCAAGCCCTGGGTGGGTGACAATGGGTGGTGACAAGCGGTATTCACAAACAAGTCAAGGAGCGAACAGCAGGGTGTAGGGCGCGGGGCGCACCGTATTTGACACTTCCAGACCAATGCCCTGCGCCTCGAGCTGCTGCACCAGGGCCGGCGGCAGCGGCCTGATGGCGGCGCCGCTGCCGAAGACGAGCACCTCTGCGGGAGGCCGTTAGGGTTTAGGGTTTAGGGTTTCATCACAAACATTCCACCATGAGCACCGAGAGGAATGCGCATCCCAAGCCAGCACCCAGCTTCAACTTCTGCTGCGCAGACGTCTGCCGCGCAGACAACTGCGCCTCAGCGGCCTAGTGACGCTGCGCGGTTCTCCCGAATGTGCGGTGGCCACTGACCTGGCAGCGGGTTCAGCAGCGTGATTGCCGAGAAGTCGAGCGAGTCCGGGGCCCACGAGTAGAAGCCGTTTCGCAATGCCAGCAGCCCACCCCGCAGCGTCACGTCGTTGACGATGAAGCCGTCGTCCGTGTACCTGCCGCAGAAACGAGATGTCACATTTTCTTGGGTTTTCAAGGGTTGATGTAGGGGCGCCATTGACGCTGAAGCCGTAGTCGGTGGAGCTGCACAGATTCTATTGTTTGACGTCTGATGCATCTGGCCGTCAGGCGGCAGGGCGGGTCGAACAAGTGCGTGCGCCTTGCGTGGCGGGGCCTGGAGGGTGCAGCACCCAATGCGGACGGCGGCGCTCACCCCTCGATATTCGTCAGGCCGGCTTCCGGCGCGAAGATCTCGTACTTGTCGGCGGCCGTCTGGGCCGCAAAGCCCCTGGCACCGCACTGGCCGCCGTGCCGTTCCGCGTCCGGCGCCGCTGCCGAAGCGGCTCCGCCAAAACCCGTTCGCGGCGTCTGCCCCTGCAGACCTGTAGTCAGCATTTCGTGCGGACTCAGCACACTTCTGGGTACTATCCCAGTGGCCTGCAGGCAGCGCGGCTCGCTGTCGCAGCGGATTCGCACCTGCTGCCGTGCAGGACTGCAGCGGCGCGTCGAGTCTGGCCAGCAGCGGCGTGCACTGGGGCGCACGCCTCAAGAGCGTGCGTGCTGCGGCTTGGAGCAGCGACATTGACCTGACTGCGTGGTCTTTCTAAGGCAGGCGCCAACCAGAGAATGTGGTCCAATGCAGGTGCGACTGGGTGGCTGCAGAAGTAGCAACGAGTAGCCACTGCGTTCTGTGATGCAGTAGTGATTGTTGCCTCAGATGAAGCAAATAGCCGTTCGAATGCAAAAGAGTTGTGGTCCGCACCCTGGCGTGGCCCTGAAGCTGCATCTTTGAATCGGTCAACAAAGATTGCTGACTTTCATGCTTGCACATCGTGGATTTGCAGGACAGTGGCAGTGCATCTTTCTGCTTATTCACATTGCCAAGGCACTGCAGGCTCAACAGCACTGTGCGTTGCTTGTACGACACGACGATCGGCGCACACCGAGGCGCACGGCAGTGGCTCGACTGCTATCGAGACACTGTCGTATTCTGCGATGCACTCCATGATTCTTCCAACCGCCCGCCATGAGCTGCCCCAGGAGTGACGCCTGACAGGCATTATGCGGCCTCCCGATGGCACTGTCACGCCAAGCACAGGCACGCCCAAAAGTGGACACCGATGTTCTCGCTGAAGCAGCATTGGATGCTTCCGAACGCCAGGCTGACATTGCGGCCGTCAACGGATGTCTTGTCACGCCTGCAGGCACAGCCGCCCTGTTCCTGTCAGCACTCACGGCAGCGGTGCTGCTGCTGCACATCAGCCACAGCCACGATGCAGCGTGGCGCCCGAGCGGCGGTCGCCCCGAGCAGCAGCCGCCGGAACAGCAGCAGCCGCTGTCGGACGGGGACTACCTGGCGCAGCTGCTGTGTGGCATCGGCGGCAGCGGCGGGCGCGACAGCCGGAGCTCTCAGGATGCCCGCGGCGGGGGGAGCCTGAGCGGCGGCGGCAGCGGCGGCGGCGGCGGCGGCGGCGCAGCCGGCACATTGCGTCGGCCGGCTGTGCGGCAGCGCTCCTGGGCCGCCGCCCACATCGAGCACGATCTGCGGCGCTGGCGGCGGCGGGGTTTTGAGCGATCCGCGCTCGACGCTGTGGTCGCAAACGCCAGCTACCAGGCGCGCCCCCCGGCGCACATTGATCCGCATTCGGCACGCTGCAGACTCACGCTGCACACAGCTGCCCCTGGCGGCGCCCAGTGATGATGCGCACACAGCCGGAGCACGGCGGCAGCAGGACCAGCGCAGCCAGCCAGTCATTGCTGTGCTGCTCAGCACTGATCGCCCTGTCGCTCCAGCTGTGCATGCGACGTCATGCAGTGCCTTTGTAGCCATCGCCACGCGCGCCAGCCCCTGTGAACCGCCAGGCTTCTCCATCTCCCACTTCCTGCTTCCTGTGCGCAGTGGGGCGACCGCATCAACGCCTTCCGCTTCCAAATCGTTGACGGCGAGCTGTATGTGGACACGTCCCAAATCCTCTATGATCGGGAGGACGGCCGCGTGGTGTGGTTTCCGGGGCGCGAGGCGAGTTTTTTTTTTTTTTTTTTTTTTTTAAATGCAAATGACATTTGCCTTTTGATGTCGCAGTGCTGCTGTGCGCGCGCCGTGAGTGACCCAGATTGTCCGCGCCGTATCCCCCAGATGAGCGTTGAGTTAAGGGATGCCGTTTTCAATGTGAAAGCGCCTGCACCTTTGGCATCTACTGACGAACGTGGTTGCTCTTTTCAACTTTGCATGCACGCGCAGACGGCGCCGGGCAACATGTCCATCAGCGGCCGGGCGCCGATTGCGATGCTGGCGCTACAGGAGCTGCTGCACCTGTACCCCGGCCAGGTGCCGCTCTAAGCCCTGCCGGTCTAAACCCTATCAGAAGCAAATAGAAGTTGCCTCTCTGAAGTCCCGCTGCGATGATGGCGCTGCGGGAGCTGCTGCACGTGTACCCCGGCCAGGTGCTGCTGCTCTGAATCCTGTACTGCAATGCACATTGCACGCGCTGCAGGACCGAAAAACAGTCAGCATGTATCGATTTTGCTGGCCCGAGGTGCCAAGAGCGGACGCGTAGGGTTTAGGGTTTAGGGTTTAGGGTCAAGGCGCCATGCCGCGGGTGGAGGCGGTGACCGATCCGCGGGCGCCGCGGAGGGTTTTGGAAACCGTGAATTGGAGTAATGTCGATTCTCAACGTCATTGACTTCCCGCTTCCCTCTTCCACCAAGGTGCCAGACATGCACGCGCTCATCATGCTCAGCAACACGCCGTGGGTGGAGATCACGGCCGATCTCGGCGCCGCCAGCACTCCTGAGAAGAATGATGCACGATTTATTGCATTTCCTAGTCCTCCGTGCAAGGTGCCGGACGTGGACGCGCTCATGATCTTCAGCGACACGTCATGGGTGGATGTAGCGAACGATCCGGGGGCGCCGCCACGGATTTTGGAAATCGTGAATTGAAGTAATGTCGATTCTTTTGATACTCCTCCGCGCAAGGTGCTGGACGTGGACGCGCTCATGATCTTCAGCGACACTCCTTGGGTGGAGGTGGCGAACGATCCTGGGGCGCCGCCGCTGTTTTCGCCCTGCTCTGACGACGCCCACGCGGAGATCCCCTTCCCCGACTGGAGCTTCTGGGCCGGCGGCAAGGTGAGACATGGCGCATGGCGCCAGCCCTGTCTCGCAACCTACTCTGTAGTTTATAAATTACAGTGAATTAAGTAATAACAATGTAGGCTCCACCGCAAAGTGTGTGCTGCAGGCGCCAGTCTTGCGCGGGCTGCGCTCTTGATGGCGGCCACCGGTGATCCGCAGTGAAACCCTAAACCCTAAACCCTAAACCCTAAACCCAGTCCAAGCGCTGGCTCTGACGTCCTCAAGTCCGCACCCTTGTGCACCCGGTCGCGCAGCGGCGCAGCCGCTGGCGGCGGCTGCGGCGAAGCTGCGGGAACATCATTCAGTGTGTGGCAGTCAAAAGTCAAAAATCAAAAATCAAAAATCAAAAGTCTGCCCCCACCGCGGCACCTGCTGCAGGGCTGGGACGTGCAGCGCGCACAGCTGCTGGCCGCGGCTGCGGAGAAGCCGCTGGCGGAACGCACGCCAGCGCTCATGTACCGGGGACGCGCCGACACCGGGGCCGACACGAAACGCGCTGCCGTCGTCGCCTGCCGCGAGCAGCTGCCGCCCGAAAGGTGCCGCTGCTTGGTCACTACTCTTGCAGCAACACCTGTGTCTAGGCAGTGTCAAGGAATACTGGATCGGCAGCTGGAGGTCTGTTTGGGGTCGATTTCTCGACACGTCTGAGGAGCCACGTGGCAGTGCCGCAGTCAGCTGCTGCGCGAGCGGTTTTGGGGCCGCCCCACGATTGCTTTTTATTTATTTATTTAACTTTCTAAACTTGGTTTAGATTTGGTTTAAACCTTGGTTTAAATTTAAATGTTAAACTTGGTTCATGCTGGGCGGCTAATTTCACTTCATAAACCCGGAGTGCTCCTTCGCCTGGCAGCGCCTGCTCACGCAACCTTGACAGCTTTGGTCTGACGTGCACAAAATTCGCTTTCCGTGGCATGCAGGCAGCACCTGATTGACGCCAAGAGCGTCAGTTGGCTGCAGCACGACTACAGGGTGCGCTGCACTGTTTCTGTCTTGTCCAGTCTAGCTTCCTCAGATCACTGTGGCTGTGAGCCCATTGGCTGCGGCTGCACTCTCCGCTGCATTCCCTGCCGTGCTGGGTGCCCTTGTATATATATATATATATGTATATATCAGTAGTTCTTATACAGATAGATATAAATATATATAGGAGAACTCGATCAATGTTGACTGTATGCAGAGTTCTTATATAATTTTTAAAAGAACGAGGATGTCGACAGCACCAGCAGTGCGACACTCGTTCCGTTCTGCAGCGCCCACCTCGACGTAGATCAGGTATCGCCAGTCGCACATTGCGGTCGCAGACACCTGTGCAGGTGCGGGCGTAAGCTGAGGCCCTGCCAGTGTGGCAAGGTTGGTGAGAAACTAGTCACAGTTGTATAGATATTCTTTTTGGCATTTTCGAACTCACAGATGATTCTTTTTCTATTTAAACAAACCTTTAATAAATGCATAACTTCTTAATGCAGCTAGTACATCATATTTAATGTAAATGAATATTACGTGGCGGCAATGGACATGGTTTGCGCCTCGGCAGTCCTCAGAAGCCGTCTCGCACCTTCCATGTGTCAAATCCTCTTCAGGGCACCGTCTTTTCCAATGCTGCGCCGAAATGACGCATGTTGCCGCAGGCATATGGGTGGAGCGCCTCCCTCAAGAGCCGGCTAGCCTGCGGCTCGGTTCTGCTACAGGGTGACGCGGCCTGCGCCGAAACGAGCACTTCCTGGAGGTCGCGTCGGAGCCGCTGGACGCCATTTGCCCCGCGGTGGACGCCGCCCTGGCTGCCGCCGAGCGCGGCTTTGCGGCAGGTGCGAGCTGTGATGTGCGCACGGAAGTCGGCCGCCAGGGTGCTGCAGCAGTTGGGCATGTCCGTTCTGGGGCTTGTGCCCGACCCTCACTCCGCATACCCCTCTGAACTGGAGTCTGGTGGGTGCTGCTGGGTGGGGCGCATGCTGCGGCAGCCAACGCGCAAACAGGGTTTAGGGTTTAGGGTTTAACCGCAAATGCCGCCATCGTACAGTGTCTGCTGCCTTCAATTCCAATCGTTCACCTGACTGCTGTGCAGGCGCCTCGCGAGGGGACGAAGCAACAGGCGACAGCAGCGCTCATGCCGCAGCCGGCCAGGCGCCGGATCCGGTTGCCATTGGCGCAGCGGGCACCGCATTCGTGCAGCATCAGCTGCGCATGCAGGTTTGGGCCCCCCGTCCTTTGTTTGGCGCTTGTCTACTTGCTTTTTGGCTACTGCAAACCAGCAGCCACTGACGCATGGTGTTGTCTGCAAGGCGAAAATGGGCCGACAGACGTCTGTAGTCATTGGATCGCTTTTCTGAAAACCCTGAGCTCAAACCCTAATGCCACACCATGCTGCGTCGACGACAGCAATGCGCAGCTTTCCAGGCAGCCCGCTTACGCCTTTCTGACATCCTGTCAGCGACAACGCGCTGCAGGACGTGCGCGAGTACATGCTGGACTTGCTGACGGCGTATGCGGCGCTGCAGCGTTTCAAGCCGGAACCCACGCCGGGCGCCGAGAGGCTGACGGCGGCGGCGCTGCTGGACCACTTTCTGCATGAGGAGGATCGGGCGCAAATCACGAGAGCGCACCCCTGGCTGGCATGCGCGGCCGAGCGTGGGCTTTAGGGAACTGGAGACAGAGCATGGCTTTCGGATGGGGGTTTTTGTAAGGAACCCGTGCGCGTCGAGAGCGTCAGGCGGCGGCCTTTGGAGCGGCGCCGGCAGCGCGGCGGCACTACGGACGCGGCGGTGCGCGCCACCGCAGAGATGGGCAAGAGTGGGGCAATTTCTCGTGTGTCAGGAGCAGTCTCAGAGGGCAGTAGTACGGGCACACCCGGCAGTGAAGCAGGCGAAGTGACTCTGGATGCAGTTCTGAGGCGCAGTGATGCCGTGGGGAGCGATTCAGCATTCGGAAGATGGCAGCCAGCGAAAACAGGATTGAAGTCGGAGAACATGCATGGATTGGCAAGGTGAAGGATCAATGTGTGCTGAGCCGTCGGTTCCCGCCGACCCCGCCAATGCGCATGACGCTCAATGCTCTGCTGTGCCATCCGTTAGGGCCCGTCAGCTCTGTTAGGGCCCGTCCGCGTACGTCTGTGCTCCAGGCGCCGGCCCCTTAAAGCAGGCAAAACCATCCAAAATTGCTGCCTCTGCGCAACGCTCCAGCTGCGGCGGCGGCGAGTCGGCCGGCGTGTCCAGGCTGCTGAGCGGCGGCGTCATGTCTGCCCCGCGCCGGGAGGACAGCCACTCCTCTCGGCAGGTGCGCTGCTGCGGCTGCGAGACGGCCGCCGCGCCGAGGTGGCCGAGCAGTGACGCGCCGGCGGCGCCGGCCCCAGAGCATCTAGCCCGCTCCCGCCCCACAGGGGGGGCGCTACGGCGGCAGCGTGACGGCCGCGGAATCGAGGTGACCGAGCAGCGACGCGCCGGCGGAGCTGGACATGCGCGCCCGCTGCCCGTTCTTCGTGTAGAACGTCCCCAGCTCCTGGATCGTGACTGCGCCAACGCATCCAGACGCTGAGTCAAAACATCAGAAGCAGCGTGGTGCTACCGGGTCCTGGGTCCTGGGTTTAGGGTTTAGGGTTTAGGGGTACCGGGTTTAAAGGCTACCATGACTGCTCAAAACAATGCTTTGGTTCCCCGCCGTCTAACAACACAGACAGGCCTGATGCAGGTGGGCACTGTTTCAGAACAAGCAGTGTATCCAAACAGCCTGACTTGCAACCTCAGGCTGGCCCCATCACTGCCCCAGTACACAACTCTGCACACTGCAGCAGCGGCAGAGCTGCCGTAGATGTGGCCTTGCCGGCAGAGTGCCAGCGGTGCGCCATCTCGATACACGACTCGACGGAAAGCACGAGACGAGATGTGACGTTGTCTCCAGGAGACGCACATCTGGCATGTGCAGTATTATTAGAGTCGGAAAGGTCAGGATTGACACGACCCACCGCCGAGCTCACGGTGCGAATCGCTGCCGGACACCATGGGCTTGTCCCGCCAGTTGATCATCCACTCTCGCACCAGGCCCTTTGCCGCATCCGCCTTCCGCCGCACCTGCACACCAGAGATTAATTGTCACCCAAACAACGTCCCCCTTGCACTTTTCCGTCTGGATAGGGGTTTGCCAGTTGATCATCCACTCTCGCGCCAGGCGCTTTGCCGCATCCGCCTTCCGCCGCACCTGCACATCAGAGGGTGGGTCATTGTACGAGGTTTCAATGTGTTTGTTAGGTGGGACTCGGCAGCGCGCAGCTGGCCAAGGAGCACCCACAATCGGGACAGATGAAGGCGCATCATTGCGCACCTCTGATTCTGTAGCTTCCCCTAGGTCCGTCTCGATGGCCTCCCGCAGTGCCTTCACGAGCCGCGAGGACAGTTCCTGATACCCTGCAAAACATGTAGGTTGCGCTCAGATGCGGCAAGCCGTGATGGAAGGTGCGGGCCTCGCGCGCCGCATTCTTCGGGACCGATCAAGGGTGCACGGTGACACCAAGATGCAAATGGAATGAAGCATCAACGCAGGAATCGCTTCGGCAGCTCTGCGGCGCGCACCCTTCGGGAGCTGCTCGTCTGCAGTCGCCGCTGCCACGGCCGGCTGCGCCGCCGGCCAGACTGCCGCAGCTGCCGCGGCAGACAGCAGCCCCAGCGCGGAGCGCCTGCTGCATCCGTAAGCCTCATCTGCGGCTATTTGGTTTTCCCCTACGCGGGCGCCTGCGTCCCAGATCGAGGTTGAACCGCTGAGCTGCTTGTCGCCGCCAGCGCCAATGCCCGGTCGAGCGCCAGGATGGCTGTGAAGGCCTGACAACTCTAGCAATGGGTCCTACCTCTGGGATAGCAGCGTTGTGGTCGGTCGCGGCAGCATTTTCGGGCAGCTAGCGCCGCTGCACCTCTGCTGCAGAAGGGATTGTGGACAGCGAGGCCTTGCAAAGTGGGGTGGTGGAGCTGCTGCATGGTGCAGCGCGTGTCAATTCGTAGAGCTGTAACTCCGAAGATGCTGCAGCTAGTCAAAAATGCACGGTGTGAACTGAGTTTCAAGCAGGATCTCGCACAAATGCTGATCATGCATAAAAACCACCTGCCACAATCGATTTGCATACACACTTTCAGCTTTGACTCCGCTCAGCCAAGATGCTACTGGCTTTGGGGTCGTCGCTCGGCTGCGGTCCGGCCGCTCCTTGCAGTAGATCCACAGCCGAGGCGCGCCGCATGCACGGCGCAATCACTCGGCCACATGCGTCCCCGTCGGTGCAGCACGGAGCACGAGCACAGCGTGGAAGACGGGTAAATACTTGTCAGGCAGCAAGCAGCGCGCCTGCTGCCGCCGGCAGCACAACGGAGCTGGGTTCGCCAGCGTGGGACGAATTCGCCGTCGCGGCATCAGGTCAGCACCTCCTCAACCCGGCTAGCATAGCGTGCTCCTTGTGCAGAAAAAAACTCTGCACAAGTTCTTTGCAGAACTGCAAATCTGGATGTCCTCCACAGCCACTCAGCGCTGTTCTTGAGTTACATACAAGGAACAGCGTTCAGTTGTAATAAACATTGAGAAAGAAAAATTTGCAAACCTTCCTGCCGCAGGGGAGTGGAGCGGCATGTGTGTTACCTACTGCGCCGACGGCACGGCGCAGGAGCTGCCGTATCAATACGTTCCCTCAGCCTTCCGCGAGTGGGACCAGGTGCCTGAGGACTGGCCACATGCACTGCAGCATGTGAAATCGGCATCGAAATCGCATGTCCACGCTGCAGAAGCTTGCGTGTGTCTGATATGCTGATTGCATTGTGTTGCGGCAGGTGCCGCATGACTGGCACACGCAGTGCAGCAGTCTGGCCGACGGTGACGGGCTGCTGGTGAAGCTCAAGCGCCTCATGCCGATCGTGGGTGCGCGCCATCTTCCCTAACTCAGGATCTGAGAGGTTTCGGACGGACGTGCTGTGATCAAACCACACATAGAGATGGTGGTGACAACATGTCAAATAGGGTTTAGGTTTTAGGTTTTAGGGGAGGTAATGGTGACAGCATGTCCTCTGTGTGACTCGTGTCTGGCGGTTGCATACTGGAGCGGCGGCAGCCGCCCACAGCAGCTATCCAGATAGCTGTATCCATTTCCGGGTGGTGTTCATTGACCTGCTGCCAGGCTGCGAAGCGGATGCGGTGGCGTACACAGAGGACGAGCGGCGGTCACTGCGGACGGACGACGCACACCGCGGCGAGTCGAAGACGGTGCTGCCCGACGGCAGCTACAGCACCGGTCCGCGGCTGCTGCGGGGCCTCACCCGCGCCCGCGTCGAGCACTGCCTGGTGTGTGCCGACTTTCTATTCTAGCAACACTGAACCTCCAGTGTCGCAAGATTGAAGCCCAAGCAAAGGCGGTGCAACGGCAGCGGCTGCTGCAGGGGCTCACCGCGCCCGCGTCGAGCACTGCCTGGCGAAACGGCGTTTGCCTCTGCACACCTTGCGAGAGGCTCATGCTTTTCACGTGATGTCGCAATCCCAAGACTATCCGGGTATTCCCATTCCAGGAGCCCCAGCACACGCTGCTGCAGCACAGAATGGCCCTGTCCCGCCGCCGCTTCTGACACGGAGAAACCGGAACGCTGGACACCGTTCAGACCCTGCTGCCGCTGCCAGCACTGCTCGAACCTCACATTTGCGGGACTCCTACATTCTTCGCGGAGAGAGTTGCCACTGGTCGCAGGTGAAGGTGCCCGGCCACAGGGCGCGCCTGGTGTTGCCGCCTGCTGCTCACCAGCTTCCAGCTTCCATCAATCCTGCGAAACTCCTTTGAAGTGGCCTGATGTGTTTCACAGGTGAAGGGAGCCGGCCACAGGGCGCTTTTGGTATTCCCGCCTGCTGCTCACCAGCTTCCAGCTTCCATCATATTCTGCGAAACTCCTTTGAAGTGGCCCGATGTGGTTCACAGGTGAAGGAGCCCGGCCACAGGGCGCGCCTGGTATTCCCGCCTGCTGCTCACCAGCTTCCAGCTTCCAGCTTCCATCATATTCTGCGAAACTCCTTTGAAGTGGCCCGATGTGGTTCACAGGTGAAGGAGCCCCGCCACAGGGCGCGCCTGGTATTCAACCTGAAGCGATTCGAGGCGTCAGAGCCCTGGACACTCGAAAACATCGAGCAGCATGTGGAGCGGCGGGACTCGGACTACGCCGGCGGACAGCCCCTAGCGGCCTGCGGGTGTGTCTTTGATATGTCCTACCTTGAATGATTCCACCATGGTTGATTGGAATGACGTGCAGCTTTCATGGGACTCCCAAACAACATGGCATGTGGAGCGGCGGGTCTGCGCCGGCGGGCAGCCCCTGGCGGCCTGGGGTTGCATCTAGTGATTCTTCTGGTATTTAAGTTTCCAGTCTCACCTCGTGCGTCTGTAGTCTCCCCTAGTGCGTTTCTCCGTCATGCATGGAGGAACAGGGAGGGCAATAGGGCATATGAAGCGGACCCAGCATTCAATGGAGCGGCGGGATTTCGGACTCTGCTCGTGGGCAGACCCTGGCAGGCTGCGGGGTGCGGAGTTTCTTTCTGTGCACGATGCGAGAGCTGCAAACCCATGATAGCCAAGTCGAACCTGGATATCAAACCTCTTGCAACGCTGCTGCAGGTACAGCATGTCAAACCTGACGGGCGAGCCGCAGCTGACCGCCGCCGAGCTGGAAGGCCGGTGGGCGGTGACCAGCCACGCCGCTTTCGAACTGGATGGCGAGAACGGCTTCCGGGACAGCAGCACCGCGGCGCCGGACAGGTGTGTCGGAGTGCGGTGCAGCACAGCTCGAATCCATCAGCTGCACCTCAAGTGGCGCTGGCGGCTGCTGGCACAATAGGTATCCATCCTGCACCAGGCGGCAAGCAAATGCAGACGGCGTCTAGGGTTTAGGGTTTAGGGTCAACTTGAGCAACATGGATCCGATCTGCTTACAAGAGTGGATCTGAGAAGGGTTCTGTCCGGCGCGCAGTCTGGACGTCCCCGCGGACGCGCTGCTGCTGCACGGCGGTGCGTGGTGCGCCTTCAGCGACAGCAGCGGCGGACGCCGCGAAAGCGGCGGCAGCGGCGGCGGCCTCACGCTGCAGGCGGGCTGTGTCACCGGCGCCGGCGAGTGCCGCGCGGCGACTAGGGCCTTTGCAGATGACCGGCTGACAGGCATGGTGTTCACGTCAGCGCAGAAGCAGTCGTGAGTGTCCTGCCTGATCAATGGGAGTTCAGAAGAGCACAAGGATGTTCACTGTGAGGGTGTGCCAAACTCGTTGAGCGTAGTGTGCGCAATATCAGTGTTCAACATTTTTCCAAGCCAGCATCACTGCGATTTCTTCGTGCCGGCATCGTGTGCTGCGATTGTCGTTCAGCTTGTGCTCTGGTGTAGTCACTGAGTTTACTCACCGAGGAGGTTTAGTCACCGAGTTTAGTCACCGAGGAAACAGAATGCAAACCACGAAACAAGCTGTTGTCCTAGACCATGCTGAGCTACACCACAGAAACGCTCAGGCGCGTCGGCATCCTAGTGCGGCAGCGCCTCAGCTTCGAGTCGGAGCCCTGCCGAACAGAAGCGCGGATCGACAGCCGCCACGCCAGCGCACCGCTTGCTACGAGCCCTTGCCGCCGCCCTTGCTGCTCTTCGCCCGCTGCTTGTACGCTGCGCACACATGCACAGGTCGCTTCAAGAAGGAAGCATGCAAAGCAGGACACTGCGCCTCATGGTTGCAGGCACGCTGCTGAAGCACATGCTCTGCCCTGCACCGTTTGCGGGATGCCTTTTTGACACTCAACATCAGGCCGGCACACGCCACTCCGAGCACCCGTCGGCAGCGAACAGCAGCAAGCCGACACAGTCCAGGCAGGCTGCAGATTGTGCGGCTCACCTCGGGCGGACGCCTGCAGCGGCGCAACGAATTCCGGGAACTGAATTTCGGAAAGCGCGGCGTAGACGTCGTCCTCGGACATCGTCTGCCGGCCGGACGCCTTGCAGTGCGCGTTGGCGGCGGCGGTCAGGTACAGGATGAACACCTTGGCGCCCTCCGACAGTGCCAGCAGCGCGTCCTGCATTGCATGGAACATGAATCGTTACGTAATTCGGCGCAGGTCTAGGTCTTTGTCAACAGGCAGCGGTCAGGTGCACGACGAAGACTTTGGCGCCCTCCGACAGCGCCAGCAGCGCGTCCTGCATGCGAGGAATACCAGGTACGGGTTCATGTGAGAGGCTCTTGTTCCAAGACGGCATCGGTGGCGGCGGTCAGGTACGTGAACATCTCGGAGCCCTCCGACTGCGCCAGCAGCGAGCCCTGCGCATGTATCCTGCGTCAGATCACTTCTGAGCGCCTTATATTGCAGGCGTGGCACGACTCCCCCACGCAGGCGTTTCGGTCAGGCCATGTACTGCCAAGCATCCGCCGTTCCGGGCAGCGGCAGATGCGCATGGCCCTCGCACGGACGTATATCGTGCCAGTACCATCGGCTTTAGTCAAGGTGATTCACCTTGTTGAGCTGCAGCGCCCGTTTCTCGTCGCCGGCGCGGCCATCGCACGCCGCGAGCTTCTCCTTGATCAGCCGCTTGACGAGGGCTTTGGGCAGGTCGGCGTCCTCCGACATGGAGCTGTCGCTAAGGCTGTGATATGCTGGTCACATGTGAGTTGCAGAGTGGATGCACTTGAGACTGAGACTGACGATGATTGGGCAGGAATCTGCTGGCGTGTGGCCCAGGGAAAGGATTGCGCTAGTGTAAGGGGAGGGGGCGGAATCAGGCGCGAAGAACACACTCGATTGATGAAAGAGTGACGGAAAGCGCTGCGACTAGCAAAACAGAGACGGTATTCAAATGCATGCGTAAGGGAGGGTGCATATCTGATAACGAGGGGTGCCAGGTCTCTCTGACGCGTCTGACGCGTCGGACAGCTGTAATCAGTACTGCATCTCGAACGATCCTGCGCATACTGCGCGTTCGTTACTTGCTTTGGGGCAATTGGAGGTCGCACAGACTAGCACTAATCCGCCAGCTGCACTCTGCATAGCACCCGCAGTTGAACAAGGTCAGCCGGCTGCGAAGCAGAGCAGAGGTCTCACGCGTTGGATTTTGGAGGTGCAGCCTGTTCGTGCAGCGCTCTGTTTTCCAGCGCTGCCGCTCCCAGCTTTCGTCCTACAGGTGCAGTCTGTCTGCGTAGTGTCCAGTAGAGCACAGCACCCACCCGAGAGTTGTCAGCCGGCGCAGCCATGAAATCCGCGTCAGTCCTAGCCTGCATCGCCGTCGGTCTTTCCTTGGCAGCGTATGCTGATGCCGCTGCAGCGCGCACTGGCGACTTGATCTTTGTCGGCAGCAGCAGCCCTTCTGTCACGGTGAGCCCAGTCTGCGCTATGCCGTCGGCTTGCGTTTGAACAGAGGGGGGTCCAAGTCAGCGTGCCGTGTACGATTTGCTCGCCTGCCGCAATCCTGTCCAATCTGAGCCTCCGGAGTAGTGTTTGATCAATATATGCCAGAGCCAGGCAGGCGAAGGCTCATTGCCGACATACGACCAGATCTGATCACACCCGTTGCACCCCCTGCTGCGATGCAGTGACGCACTGCCTACCTGTGCTGATGCAGGTCGTGACACCGACGGGCGCCACAAGAGGCTCAGTCAAGCTGGGCCAGCTGAACCAGCTGGGCACACCCATCACCGCCGCAGTGAGCCCCGATGGCAGCATTGCCAGCGTGCTTTCAGGACCCTTCGGCTCGAGCGGCAGCAACCCCAAGGGCTTCTACGCGACGTACCTCAGCATTGTGCAGCTGAAGCCTTCTATCAAGGTGACATATCGAAACGGATGTGCGATGCGAGGGTTTGTCGTGCGTCACTGCAGTTGCGCGCGCGGGGGAGTGCATGTCCCGCCGTGAACGCCGCAGAATGCCTACACTCACTGGCACATTTCGCCTCCGCAGCTCATTTCCAGCTACCCGGTCACCCGCTTCGGCAGCGAGAAGTCGCCGCCGAAGGCGCCGTTCTACCAGCCGGGCGGCTTTGTGCTCGCCGTCAGCAACGCCAACAAGCTGGCACAGTACACCGTGTTTATGGACGCCGTCGTCGGCACAGGTGCGGCGGCGGCAGGCGCAGCACTTGCGTAGGGTTTGAGCTTTGCCCTGTTCACACACGAACCGAACGACTGCATGCGGCAGCTGCCAATCGCTCCGCAACACCTCTGGAGCCTGTGCACGCCCACCTGTTGACGGCGCGCACACCGACACGCGTCCCGACGATTGACCACAGCTCAACCTTGCTCACGTTTTCTTGCAGGAAACAATTGTAGCCAGGGCTACGTCGTGCCGCTCACATTCGACCGGAAGAAGAACAAGCTGTCAGACTTTAAGAGCCGCGCACTGACGTGGCTCGCGGGCACCGACGTGAGATCTTGCGTCCATAGTGCTGATGCATCGCAGCTTGCTGTCCTCTGCATTGCTGCTCCTGTGTGCGCGTGCACTCGCACTTTTATGAGACGCAGCTGCAGGCAAGCCCACCCACATCTCGCGCAAGACAGTGTGGCTCTGTGCGTGCAGTGCCCGGTCGCAAAGCCGCCGCTCCCGACGATCACCCAGACGGCGGCGATGATCGGCAACACCCTGTTCCTCATCCAGAACCTGCCCGCCCAGGTAGGGCTGCGTTACTGCAATCTCCGCTGCTGACAATTTGTACAGCGGTAAGACAATGGGCTGTGCTTGCACACGGCGGATCAGACAGCTACGGTATTTACAGGACACCCACAAATTCAACCTTCTCCTTTGCAGGACATATTGGCGCAGGATGTCTTGAGGTCCGTCACGACAAACGGCGTAATCAAGTCGGCGGCTGTTTTCCCGGGCCGCGGCTCCCCCGCCCAGGGCGACTGCTACACGTACCTGATCAACGACGCCACCAGCTTCTTCGCCGCCTGCGCGGTCGGAACAGCACAGCAGGTTTTCCCCCAGGATCATCACACATGCGGCCTGTTCCGTCTCGCAGGCAACGACCAAGATGCATGGGCTGCATGCTCACCGGATTTCAAATGCAGATGATGCATCTTGGGGGTCCCACAACATCTGGATGCTTCACTGAAGCTCTTGCCATGTCCGTGCGCAGCTGCGGCTGTCCAGCTACATCAAGGGCAAAGCGCCCAAGTTCATCACGACCGGCACCCTAGAGGGCAGCGGCAAGACGCTGCGCTTCCTGGCGACATCGCCGAAGAACGCCAACATCTACACCGCCGTAGGCCGTGCCGCGGTGAAGGGCAAGAGCCAGCCGGACCTCATCACGCCGATCAACAAGTTGACCGGCAAGGCGGGCAAGGCCTTCAGCGTGCCGAGTACGTACGTCGCGGTGGGCGTCGTGCCTTGAGGACGCTCAAGCAGAGCGGGTGCAGAGCGCGATCAAGGCAGGTAGAGGCGCAGCATGTGCAGTATGAACTGCGGTTGGTCAGTTTCGTCCTTCAAGTCGTTTCTGGCACAGAACGAAGTGAGCCAGTTAGCACAGAGTTTGGTGCAGAAATTCACTTAGGAAAGGGTAGAGCATCTAGCTGAATGCATGTTGCCGGCCTACTGGTGTTGCTGCTGATGCAGCCAGCGGCGCTTCGTGACAGCTATGCGGCTATTCGATTTTTCGTGATCAGCATTGCAGCATGCAGTGCCAGTCTCGGCGGAAGTATCCTCAGCGGCAGCTTCGCTGTGTCGCTCGGTAGTGTGCATGTTGCCACCAGTGAAACTTGTTGTTTGCACCCAAAAAAAGGCAAGCCCGGCGTCAACATCAAGCGCGCCGGCGAGCCGCCGCACTCGTGCTGCCGCCACTCGTGCTGCCATGCCCTGTTTACATATCGCAAGACGCGCCCTAGGCTTCCCGGGAAATGGCTCGAATTCTGAGTCGACAAGAAGGCCAAATGGTCAAATGACACTGGCGGTAATGGCGGCGGCATCGGGCCGCCCTGTAGGGCATGATTTCGGTTCAAACTCAACTCTGACCAACGCCTCGAGCCACAATCTGCCCTTTGCGCGATGCCCGATCACACATACTCACAGCTGGGGAGCTGAGCAGCGAGCGCGGCGCAACATGGCGCCCAAAAAGTCCAAGAAGGCAAAGACGGGCAATGAGCTCGAGCCAGAGGTCGCTGTGCGCATGCACGATGCTCTACAGGCCGGCCAGCTGGACCCAGCCGACCTGGCGACCGTCTTCAGGGTGGACGCGCCCGGCTGCGCGCCGGCTGACAAGCCCGGGGCAGCCTGCAAGGGGCGCAAGGACAGTCCCAATTGCCTGTGCGGCCTGGCGCCTGCGCCCGGCAGTTTTCGGCGCAAGGGCCTGTGGCAGAAGGATCCGGAGACGGTGGCCAAGCTAGGCATCGACCCTGCGGACTTCCGGCGACAGCAGGTGTGCAACTCCACAGCATGCACAGCAGCTCCCAGCCTTGGACTGCCAAACCTTTGCTTTCGAAGCGGTGCACAGGGCCGCGATCGCGCATGAAGTCACGCGTCACACACACGTAAGTATTGCGCATCGCTGCTCCCTCTATGCATGCGTTTCTGGGGCACAGTGGCTTTGCCGCGTAGGGCGCCGGATCGCTGCCGCACCAGAATCTTTTTAGTGGAGCAGCAGGTGCCATCACGCCTGTATGTATCGTACTGCAGGAAGAGGGGGCGCCGGTGGGGCTGCACAACCTGGGCAACACGTGCTACGTCAACGCGGCGCTGCAGTGCCTGTTTGCCAACCATGCCTTCCGCGCCGGCGTGTACGCGCTGGAGGTTGCACGCAATGCGAGTGACCCCATCATCCGGGAGACCAGGTGGATGTGCAAAACACATACGTACACACATGCTCATTCATAAACGATAGTGATGCCCTGGAGGGCGCCCGCAATGCCGGCGAACCCATCGTTCAAAAGAAAAGGTTGGCGTCTTGGTGTTGAACCTCTCTGCATGGCACCAGTGTTGCAAACCAAGGCATTCTTGCACGCTGGCGTGGATGTGCACGAAGGCGCCCGCAACGCGCGCGACCCCAGCCTGGAGACTGGGTGAGTGCCGTCTCATATCGGTCGATCCACACACACTCATCAAGTAGCACATACATCCTTGGGAAACAAACGATGGCCTGTACCACGCGCGCGGCGTGGGTGGCCCAGCATCACTGGGGACTCTAGCGACAACGCTGGCAATCAATACATCGCAGCACAGCTGGCCCTACGGTCGTGCTTGCCTTGACTTTTGCTCCGGCGCGTGCTCGATGGATATTAGGCAGCCTCGGGGCTGGCCACCAGCCGTCAGTCGACTTCCAGAAGTGACACATTGTCCTCCCTTATTCATTGTCTTCCCTTAGTCATTCTCTTCCCATATTCATTGTCTTCCCTTATTCATTGTGCTGACTTGCTGGACCCAATGCAGTGCAGGCGGCTGTCTGGGAGCTGCTGGTGGGGCAGCATGCGAGCCGGACGTAGCATAACCTCCGAAACCCGCAGACTTGACGCGATACGTCAATATGCAGGCGGCTGTTGGGGGAGCTGCAGACGGGGCCGCGCGTGAGCGAAGACATCAAATGAAAACTCAAATGGCCGTCGTGTGCGTGCCAGGCACAATTCTGTACATGCAACACTGACGTGCTGCATTGCTCAAATCGCAGGCGGCTGTTCGGGGAGCTGCAGGCGGGGCCGCGCGCGAGCGCTGATCCGACAGCATTCGCGGCGACCCTGAGCCTGGACCACAGCGTGCAGCAGGACGGCCAGGAGTTCACCAAGCTGCTGCTCACGCTGCTGGAGCGGCTGTTTCGGGAGTCAGGCGTCCAGGTGGGGTCGGCTTGCTCAATGCATCGCGCAGCGGCAGTCGTTGATGTGCTGCGGATCGAGCAGCCGCCAAGCTGCTGCGCATGCTGCTGAAGCGGCTGTCCCAAATGGCAGTCGTTGCCGTGCATGCAGTCGAGTCTCCACCAGCGGCATGCGGAAGAAACTGCAGGGTGGCATGGCAGCAGCATGCTGGGACGGTGGCAGCAGGATGGCATGCACTGCACGCCAGGCCGGAACGCCACAGGCTGTGCCGCCCCGTGCGCCCCTAGCTGTGCTCGTGGGCCCCTAGTGGTGCTCAACTTGACCCGGGGACCTCTGCTGCAAGCCTGGCCAAGTCCTGCGCATCCTTGGACTTGCAAGCACGGCTTCACGTGGAGCCTCGGCAGCTGTGTGTGGAAGCGGGCCTGTACTCCGAGCATGCTCAACTGCGATCGAGTCCCCTATCCTTGGCTTGCAACCACACCCACTCCTCACCGTCGAGCGTCTCATGTGGCTGCACTTCTCAGGCGGTGCAGGAGCTGGTGCCGAACCTGTTCCGGGGCCAGTACGCCTACGAAACCACGTGTAGGGTGCGGTTCCGCCCCTGTTGGGTTTTGGGTTTAGGGTTTAGGGTGTTCAGGGTAAGGCATGAACAGGTTTGTGTCCGACATGCTTGGTGTCAGCACTTGGGTTCCGGCACAAGTGACAGCAGTTCGTAGCCCCCAGTGCTCAGCTGTTGAAACACCACTGTGTCGCAGGCGTGCGGGCAGCAGTTGGCGAGCTCGCGGCTGTCATTGGGGTCTGTCATCGACATCATCAGGCCATCAATATCATCATGTCAGGCGACGATACCACCACATGCAGGCGTGCGGGCAGCAGTCGGCGAGCTCGCGGCGGCTGACGGACTTTTACGAGCTGGACGTCAACATCCGCGGCTTTCCCTCCCTGGCCGCCAGCCTGGTGCACTCCATAACACGTCTCAAAACCTGATGAACGACACTCGACTTCTGCCATGGGATCGCATGCCCACATGAGTGCGGTACAACTTGCTGTTTGAGGAGACGGCTTGGTCAGTGCTCTGCCAGCATCTGCAGCGGCCCAACCACAGAATGATCCTTTCCTGCGCAGACGAGCTACGTGAACCACCAGCTGCTGTGCTACGACAGCCAGTCGCTTCAACGATTCACTGATGAAAACACCAATTCACTGATGAAAACACCAATTCACTGATGAAAACACCAAAATTTAAGTACTCAGCCGCAGAAGTGCTACCTGGAGCCGGAGCTGCTGTGCAGCGACACCCAGTGCCTTCAGAGTCAGCAGACCCATACTTTGAGTGACAGAACCCATCAACAGACATTTCGTGCTCATCGTTTCTGACAGCAAATGCAGACGAGCTACCTGGAGCCGGAGCTGCTGTGCGGCGACAACCAGTACTTCTGCGAACGCTGCGCCGCCAAGGTGGACGCGACGCGGCAGATGCGACTGCGGGCGCTGCCGCCCTACCTCTGCCTCAGCCTCCAGCGCTTCGTCTTCAAGCCCGAGGTGCACTTGTTCATGGTGTGCAGCTGAAGTGTTGCTATGCACTCCCGTCTCACCTGTGCCTCAGTTGTTGCCTCGATTTCCTGCTGATACAGCCTGTCGGGCTGCCCCCACCCTGTGTGTGCCTCAGCCTCCTGCGCCTCGTCTTCAAGTCCGACGTCTTCATCTGACTAGGACACAGCTGCACTGCATACTCTGCAGACAGGGACCAAGGTAAAGGCCACGGACAAGTTCTCCTTCCCGCTTGCTCTGGACCTGGGCGCCTTCATGGCACCTCCCGACAGCGACGGCAACGCCGGCGGAGCAGCCCGCGGCGCGGCCAATGGCATGGCGGCCGTGCACGGCCATGCGGCAGCGTCGTGCGGTGCGGCAGCAAACGGCTCGTCCGCGGCGGCGGCAGCGGCCGCAGCGCCGGCAGGCAGCGCGTCGGACTACGAGCTCGTGGCCATACTGATACACAAGGGCGCCAGCGCCAGCCACGGCCACTACGGTGAGGCGCGCAATGTTGTCTGCAAAGGGGTGGAGAGCACACCATCATGCTTGCGGAACCAACTCTGCGTGTCCAGCGAATCGAACAAACTTTGCGTGTCCAGCGGGCCGCCCGCCAGTGGGTCACCCTGCAGCCACACATGCCAGTACAGAGCATGCGGCGGCACATCGAAGTGCAAGTGCTATCACAGTGCGAGTGCTCAGGCGCCTCAGCATTGCGTCCTATCTGCAGCATCGCATCCGCATGCAATAGCTGTTCGGTCCTGCCGCGGGTGCAGCAAAGCCTGCGCGTGACATGTTTAGGATAGGCGAAAACTCGTAGGTAATCCTAGCATGTCTGCCCGGACACGACGGCACAGAGTCCATGTGCTTCGGGACTCCAGGAACGAAAAGCATCCTGGCTTCTCAGCATTTGCAGACTCGATGTCGTTGTGGGATGTGACCAGTTCGGCACAGCTGCCCAGCACGTCGTCTTGCACAGCCTGCCTAGTAAGCCTGCCTAGTAAGCCTGCTTTTCTCGATCGGAACTCGAACCCAATGTTGCAGTGGCGCACGTGTGCAACGAGGAGACGGGCGACTCCTCGTCTTTGAGCAAGCTGCTCACAACCCATCCTGAGTAACCTGAGCAAAGCCACAACCTCAACAATGCAGTGGCGCACGTGCGCAACGAGGAGACGGGGGTCTGGTGGCGGTATGACGACTCGGAGGTGTCCACAATGACGGCGGGGCCTGCGGGCGAGCATGGCGACCATGGCACTGCCGCCGACAAAAAGGTGCGCAGCCCGGAGACCTCCTCATTCGCAGGTTTCAAAGCTGTGAACATCGCGGAGATGAGAGCCTTCAAAATTGTCCGCGACTGGAGGCGGGGCCCGCGGGCGAGCACGACGACCACGGCGCCGCCGCCGACGAAAAGGCACACGCTCCTCTCAGCGATCCTCCTTTGGAGAGACGCCAATCAGTGTGCTGTGCCCCCCTCCCGACCCGCAAAGATGCGCACTCCCGATGGCTGCCTGCAGGCCAAGGCCAAGGCGAAGGATGGCGACGCCGCAGTGGAGGCAGCGGGCCACGAGGTCATAGACCTGGACGCGCACGAGACAGCCGCAGTTGCAGCGGCGGCGCCAGCGGCGGCGGCCGGCCGGGGCGCCGCCGGCAAGAGAGCCGCCGCTGGCGGCAAGCCGGGCGGCAAGCCGCGGGCGCCCAAGCGCAAGCCCGGCAGAGCCAACGGTGCGGCCGACGAATATGCGGCGGGCGGCGGCAGTGCCATGCCCGTGGACGTTTTGGGCGATGGCGCCGACGGCGGCGAAGCCGCGGTGGCAGCGGCGGCGGCGGACAGCATCACATCGGCAAACGCGTACCTGCTGGTGTACCGGCGGCGCACGGGTGGCCCAGCGCAGCCGCCGCCGCATCTGCCGGCCAGGTGATTGAAGGCAGTCAGCTGCACTGGCAGCGGCCGGCTGCGTAGACATGCAGACTCACGGTCACCAAAGCAGTCAGGTGCACTCTCGGCACCGGGTCCGTGTGGCTCTCTACGCACACATGCACTGCCTAATTGCAGCATGGCAGCACCTCGTCATACTAAGCAGTTGAGCAAAGACACGACCGCGAGCTTCAGCAGGTGGGCTCGAAACGCCCATCAGATGCTTGTGCCAGCATTGCCCCATTGTAACGAGTTCACTTTCCGTGGCGCAGCCTGCGCGCAGACATGGAGGCGGAGCAGATGAAGTTTGACGAGGCATGCGCGTCCTACCAGGTGAGCACACTTTCGATTGCACGAACGGAATCGTGTGCACTTTGAGAAAGTATCACACGCACCACGCGACGCTATTCGGATTCGCCAGCGTCTACGACAACGGCGATGTTCGATGTTGGCCGGCATGCTGTTGGGCAGCCTCTTCAGCAATGATGCCAAGGCCCGGCTGTCTCAGCTTTGAGACAGCTGACGACGCGCCTCATGCTGTCAGTTGCAGAGTGCATGGGAGACAGGGCTGTGCGTCGGTGGAAGCGCGGCGGGCCGATGTCATGTTCTGGGAGAGTTCGAGCGGGTGACGAATCGAAAGTTGGGGCTGCTGCACCACAGAGTGCACGGGAGGCGGCGCTGGCAAAGGTGGAGGCGCGGCGGGCCGATGTGCGGCGGGTGCTGGAGGTTGCACCAGCGGAGCCAGGCAGGGACTCTAGCGCACGCTGGGTGGATTCCGGCTGGCTGGCGGGCTGGGCGGACGGCGCTGAGTCGCCGCCGCCAGTTGACAACGCGCCGCTGCTTTGCGAGCACGGCAGGCTGGACCCCTTCAAGGCCACAGGTGCGGTGCAATGCGCTTTTGACAGTTGTGCGACAAATCGGAGAAGGCAAAAAGGAAAGGAAGGAGCTCGGCAGCGCGCCTCGTCGACAGTGCGCTGCTGCTGTGCGAGCACGGGAGGCTGGACCCCTTCAAGGCCGCAGGTGCGGTGCGATGCGCTTTTGACAGTTGTGCGAAGAACCGGAGGAGGAAACAAGGAGAGGAAGGAGCTCGGCAGCGCGCCTCGTCGACAGTGCGCTGCTGCTGTGCGAGCACGGGAGGCGGACGCCGAGGACAGCAGCAGGCGGTGATGCAGCAGCGCGGAAATGATGCACTGACACGCCTGCTGCGGACTCCGCAGCAGGTCGTCTGCAGCACAGTGCAGGAGATGCACAGGCACAGGGGGCGTCACACGCGGCTCCGCTCAGTTGGGACCAAAGGCAGCTTGCAGTATTGCGACACAGAGGTACAAAGATGTCTCGTGAGTGTTGCTGCAGAGGGGAAGCGCGTGTCAGCGGCGGCATGGGAGGCGCTGCATGGCGCGCACCGCGGCGGCCCCGAGCTGGCCCTGCCGGACGCGTGCACCGTGTGTCTGGAGGCGAAACTGCGCGGCATCGCGGAGGCGCAGGAGGCCGGCCAGGTGTGGATCTTTCTGGTTATCAGATTCCGGTAATCTTTCTGGTTATCAGATAGCACTCCCAGTTGTGAGCCTGCCAGATAGCACTCCCAGTTGTGAGCCTGCCAGATAGCACTCCCAGTTGTGAGCCTGCCAGATAGCACTCCCAGTTGTGAGCCAGCCGGCCGCCTGCACCGAGCGCCTGGAGGCAGGACTGCGCGGCAACGCCGGGGCGCAGGAGGCGGGCCAGGTGGGGCATGGCTCTGTTAGAGACCTCGTAAGATGTTTGCAATTCCGCGCCGGGCCTGCCAGGTGCGTGCGGTTTGCCTGAAGGCCAGCCTTAGTTGAGCTGCCATGAAACATGCGTCTGATGTACGCAACGATGCTGCTTTGACAAGGTAGCCGGGAAAGGGACATGGGTGGTGCTGCGTCCATCCTGCAGTCTGAAGAGGGTGCTGGCACAGGCGCAGCTGTCGGCGCTGGATGCGGAGCCTGTGGCCAAGGCGAAACTGGATGCCTATACAAACTCCAACAGACGTTGGTCCGCTTGCCAGTACATCGCACTGGCTGACCGGTGTCTCATCCTGTACCACAAATACATTATTATACTGCAGGCGCGTGAGGAGGTGCTGGCGCAGCTGCTGGCGCTGGATGCAGAGGCTGAGGCCGAGGCGGCGCCGCCGCCCGACTTCTACTACGTCTCCGCCTCGTGGCTCGGGTTCGTTCCTGCGAATCCTGCCCACGGACGAACATTCCACCCAGAAAAGAGCGCATTTGCATCTGCATCGCTGAGCCCGACAGTTTGCCCGACTTCTACTACGTCTCCGCCTCGTGGCTCGGGCGCGGGTTACAAACCGATGCAGAATCTGGCTGAAGCCAATGCAAAGCAGCTGCAAGTGCGCAGCGTCTGCACAGAGGGAGCGCCTCACATGCTTTAGGGTTTAGGGTTAGGGTCTTAAACCTTGCAACTGATGAGCCGTCCTGCGCCTTGTGCAGACTGTAACAATTTGTGCACATCAGGCAGCGCTTTGCAAGCCTCGCAGCTCTCCATCGCCATGTGAGTTGACGGTGTGCTGGTTGAAACACCTTCTCAAGCAGACTGTGCACACACACACACACCTGCAAGGGTTCAGGCGGCGCGCAGGAGTCTTGAGCGAGGCCGCGCGTACGGCCGGCATCGTGTGCCCGCGTTGGGAACTGGCGCCCGCAGCTTTTTGCTGAAAGCCGCCAACTCTGCACACCTGCTGCTCTCATAGGGGCTTCAAGCGGCGCAACGGCAAGTCCATCGGCGCGGTCGCGCCGACGGACGGCATCGCCTGCCCGCACGGGGAACTGATGCCGGAATCCCGCGGCGGCCGGGCGCGCCGGTCTGCGGTGCCGCCGCCGGCCTGGCGCCACTTCCGTAGCGCCTGGCGGCAGCAGGAGCGGCGGCGGGCGGAGGAGGCCGCCGAGGCCGCCGCCAAGCGCAGGTGTTTCTAGGGGTCAAGATTGAGATGTCCCAAAACGGTCTGGCCGCGGACAGCAGGTAGCTTGGATTCAGGAATGCTGTTGGGACCTTGAAGGGCAACCCCGTGCTGACTCTTGATTTTTTTTCAGAGGAGACGCCCCGGTTGGGAATCAACGACATTGAAGCGCGCTTCAGAGCTTCAAACGTGGCACGAGCTGACCAGCTCTGCATCTTCTTGCAGCAACCTGGAGGCGCCGGATGACGATGTCGTTGTACTGGATTCGCCACCCCACCAGCCGGCAGGTACGCGGCACCGAATATGTTGCTTGCTCCTGTCGGCGCCTGTTGCTATGACCCGCTCATTGCACAGTCTCTGCGGCAACATGCCAAGACTGCCGACGTTTCTTCTTGGCGCTATGCCAAGGGAGAGCGGCGGCTGCATCGCTTGGGCTGCCATAAAGCCGCAAGCGCGGCTTGTTACCCTGGGTGCTACAGCGGGCACTGACAACGAGTCCTGCAGCTGTTCTATGCAGGCTGCTGCCTGTCATTCATCTATTTGCAGTCCTCACGACTGTCATTGCTGACTGGCAGGGGCAGAGCCGCGGCCGCCAGACGGCGCGAATACGTGGGGCGAGGTGCCGGCGGCGGCGGCGCCGCAGCCGTTGCCGGAATTTCGCGTCAGCGAGACGGCCGAGTGCCAGCTGTGCGCCAGCGGCCTGCAGTCCGACCTGCACCAGCACCAGGTGAGCGCCACTGTCGGCTGCTTGCCGTCTAGCTCTCCGGCAAACTGGCATCGACTGGGAATTGTGGCTGCGTGCTAGCTGCTCCGCATCCCATTTTGAGCCTTTGTCAATTCATGGCGCTAGAAGAATTCAACCGAATGTTTCTGCTGCAGGGCGTGCGGTCGCAGGCGGCCAGCGAGCGGCAGGCGCTGGGCAACCTGGCCGCCGGCACGGCGCTGGTCCTGGAGCCCGGCGCTTCCTACTTCCTGCTGCCGCGCTGGTGGCTCGCCGTCTGGCGGGCGTACCTGCAGGCGCGTGACTTTGCATCTGGCAAGCAGACTGACCGGAACGGAGGCTGGAGAGGACCAGGATCCGAACTATTCAGTGAACAACCTCGGTGAACGAAGTGTCGGGAGATGTCCCGAGAAGCAGACTGTTCAAGCCTCGGCGGGATTCCCGAATTGGTCTTGATCACTCTGTTCACCGCACAGGCGGCGCAGCGCCGGGGTGCAAATGCCGCCGCGGCCAAGCCGGAGCCGCCGCCGCCGCTCGCGGACGCGCTCGCGGGCGCGCTGTGTGCCTGCCACGGCGGTAGGGAGGGCGCGATGCTGGCGCACCGGCCGCCGCTCGTCTCCGCCAAGTGGGTGTCTTTCCTTCAGCTGCTCTAGTGGGTTTTAGCATGCGTACTGTGCGCCTGCCACCGGCGCTGGGGAGGGCGCGATGCTGGCGCACCGGCCGCCGCCCGTCTCCGCCAAGTGAGTGTCTTTCCTTCAGCTGCTCTAGTTTAGTGCTACAGCAGCTAGTGCTTTTCAGTGGGCACGCGCCGAGTCCCGCAGGGACTCGGTTGACTACCACATAATGAATCGCGGCTGAAAACTTCACTGGGAATGGATTGCAGGCTGTACTGAGTCCGGGCAGGGACAGCATGAGACCCCATAAACGGATCAGTTCGCATGCACCTCTTTTCGAAGTGCAGTGAATCCCAAGGACAGCATGCTGCTGATGTTGCTGCAAGGGCAGCCTGCGTGTTGCAGTTCGCCTGCGTGGAAGTCTGCGGCAACAGCTATCAGGTTGCAGGCGCGGCAAGTGGCAGGCGATGCGGG
>JAABUM010001697.1_pt1 | contig 31803 bp, 26 predicted proteins | sample 5559161 | NCBI WGS metagenome assembly JAABUM01 (sample SAMN10711868, study PRJNA513369) | rock metagenome | isolation source: Antarctica rocks | place: Antarctica: Victoria Land, Siegfried Peak nord
CAGCCAAGCGGAGGCGATGGGCATGCAGCACTTGCGCGCCCGCACCAACGCCGGCTTCGCTCTCAAGGTCGCGGCCTCCGTGCTGGCCTTGACCTGCGCTAACATTAACTAGCAATTACGGTATCTTTATTTGGCCCGCTAAATACAAGAGGATTGCCGCCGCCGACCTGGTCGATCAGCTACCGGCCACCAAAGACTATACGTTGCCGAGGGTGTTCCTGGTCTTGGCGCTCGTCGTCGCGCTGCTCCTCGTCGCCGCCGAAATAGCTACTGTCCTCCGCGTAGCGGCTGGTATGCTTGCCGCCCTGATGATCGCTTCCGCGGCAAGTGTATCTAACCTCGTGATAGCCCGACGATTGCAGCAGCTAGAGCATAAGCAGCAAGTCGTCTATTATGGAGTAGCATTGTCACCCAGTTTTAACTCTGCTAGGCGCCTTGTTGTGCTTCGCACGTAATGAAGCAATCAGCTTCGCCTATGGTCCCGGAAGAGAGTGCTTGAGAGCCTGTCTAAAAAATAGCGAGCATCGAGCTAGCGTTTGAGTAAGGGGGAGATAGAGGCGCGCATGATCCACGACTCCATGTGCCAGGGCAGGCGCTCATACTCCTTGGCGAGAAGGCGCTGGGCGACGAGCCAGGCGAAGGCGCGCTCGACCACCCAGCGGCGGGGCTGGACGACAAAGCCGGTGGCGCCCTCGGGCCGCGACACGATCTCCACAACCTTATGATTGCCGTGCCAAAACCTTGACAAGGGCGCGTAGCGCAGGCGAGGGCTCGGCGGCCAACTCGTCGCGCAGCAGGCGCCGGTAGGCCTTGTACTCCCGCATGGCCTCCTCGAGCCGGCCGGCCACGGCGAGCAGGCGCAGCAGGGTCAGGCGCGGCGCCTCGTCGAGCGGGTCGAACCGCGCCGCGCGGCGACAGGCGGCAAGAGCATCCTCGGACCGGCCCAGCCCCTCGTAGAGCCCCGCCAGCGCCAGCGCGACCGCCGTGGCCCGCCCCGCGACGCGGGTCCGCTCGGTCAACGCCCACAGGCCCTCGCACCACTCCAGGTAGCCGCCCTCGCCAATCACCTCCAAGGCGCGCTCGCCCGCGTCCAGCCGTCCCGCGACCGAGCCCGTCCCCAGCGCCACATCCACCAGTTCGTCGAAGCGCCGGCCGTCGTCCTCCACGGCTAGACGCAACATATACGCCCCGCCGCGCGGCCCCCAGCTATCCTCGCCAAGCAAATGGCGCAGATGCCTGCTCGCGTCCCACAAGGCCTGCGCGGCGCGCAGCTCTCCATCCCACAAGGTCTCGATCAACTCGTCACGCCGCAACGGCCGCCCCGCGTGCGCGGCGTAGAAGACCAGCTCGCGGGCCTTGGGCGGCAGCGTGGCTTCCTCGAGCCTATCGCCCGCGAGGGTGAGCCGCCCCTGGCCGAACGGTGACACATGCAGCGTCGCCGGCTCCGCTTCCTCCTCGCCCGGCGTGGGGACGAGCGCGAGGGCCGGCGTCGTCGATGCGGCCAGGCTGTCGAGCAGCAGGCGCGCCTCGCGGCGCAGGCGGCGCAGCGCGCGGCGCCGGTCGAGCGCCTGTCGCGCCATGCGCGCGGCCGCCAGCAGGTAGCCTTCACAGCCGGCCGGCCCCGCCAACTCGGCCGCCCGGTTGAGCGCCGCCGTGGCGCGGCGCTCCGAGCCTGCCGCCAGCAACGCCTCGGCCTGTAGCAGGTGCGCGCGCGCCGCCTGGTGCGGCCGGTTGAGCCCCTCCAGCCGCGCCGCGGCCAGGCCCAGCACGTCGCTCGCCCGCGTGTGCGCGCGCGAGCGCAGCGCCAGCGTCCCCTCGTAGAGGTCGAGCAGCGCCTCGTCCACCGGCGCCACCACGAGCAGGCGCGCCTCGTCGATCAAGAGCCGGGCCCCGGCGCGGTCGCGGCGGATCAGCGCGGCCGCGATGCGCGCGCGCAGGGCGTCGTTGAGCGCGTCGACGAGGTCGAGCCGCCCCGCCATCTCCTGCGCCGCCAGGGCATAGCGCTCGGCCTCGGCGGCGCTGCCCGCGTCGGCGCACACCTCGGCCAGCGTCGCCGTCGCCCAGCACTCCAGCAGCGGATACCCCACCTTGCGCGCTAGGGCGAGGGCCTGCTCGACCTCCGCGCGCGCGGCGGCGTAGTCTCCCCCCAATAGGTGCAGCAGGGCGCGCGTGTTGTGCACGTTGCCGAGCATAGCCTTGTTGCCGGCGCGGCGCCACAGCGCCTCGGCGCGCACCAGATACGTCTCGGCGTCGCGCGCGTACCCGGCCAGAATAAGCTGAGTAGCCAGGTTGAACAGCACACGAGCCTCGCCGTGCGTGTCCCGAGCCTCCTCGAACGCGCCGAGGGCGGCCAGCATATCGGCGCGCCCCTCGTCCAGGAAACCGGTGCGCAGCAGGGCCTCACCGCGCAACTCCCGCAGGCGCGTCAGCGCGACAACATGCTCCACCTGCCGCGCCACGTCGAGCGCCGCCTCCGCCGCGCGCCCCGCCTCGACGAATCGGCCGGCCAGCAGCAGCGCCTCCGCGCGCAGGATCGCCGCCACCAGCCAATTGTCTTGATCGTCGCCGGACGCGGGCATGGCCGCGTCCGCCAGCGCGACCGCCTCGGCGAACTCCCCGCGTTGGGCGCGCGCATGCCCGCACAGCGCCAGCAGACGCGGCGTGTGATAGGCGGGCGGCAAGTGTTCGATGTGCGTCAGAACCGTCCCCCACAGACCGTGCAGCCACAGCGCGTCTTTCTCCCGCTCGATAGTAGCGGCCAGCGCCTCCCAATCCTCCTCCGCCGCGAGCAGCCCGAGCGCGCGCGGCACATCGCCATGAGCCGCGAAGCGCGCGGCCGCGGCCCGGCGGACGGCGCGCAGCCGCCCCGGGTCCTCGGCCCGCAGCGCGCCGGCGAGGTACTCGGCGAACAGGTCGTGGTAGCGATACAGGCCACCGTCGTCGCGCTCCAGGAAGAGCCCGCGCGCGGCCGCCTCGGCGTAGAGCGCCGCGCTGTCGCGGCGCTCGAGCACGGCGTCGGCGTCCTCCGGCGAGGCCGGACCCAGGGCCGCGCTCTCGACGAGGAAGCGGCGCAGCTCGTGGGGGAGCGCGGCGAGCACTTCGGACCCGAGGTGCTCCATCAGCGCCTCTGTCCGCGCGCGCAGGAAACGCACGCCCCCGGGGCCTGCGTGCCCGAGCAGCAGCATGCCGGCCGCCCAGCCCCCGCTCCGCGCGGCGAACTGGACCGCGGACCCGGCGTCGAGACCATGGGCGGCGAGGAGCTCACCCCCCTCGGCGGCGTCGAAGCACAACTCGTCCCGCCCCAGGCCCATCAACTCATCCATGGCGGCGAGCGCGGCGAAGCCCAGCAGGGGTACCGAGCGCGACAGGATGATCAACGCGAGGCTGGGCGGGCGGAAACGCAGCAGATGGTCCCACAGGGCCACGGCCTCGGGCACATCGTCGAGGTACTGAAAGTCGTCGAGCACCAGGGCCAGCGGCTGCCCCTCGAGCGCGCCGAGCAGGAGCCCGATCGCCGCGGCCTCCGCGCCGCCGCCGTCGAGCGCGGCGCGCGCTGCGTGCGCCACGCCCGGTAGGGCCCGCTCCACCGCCGCGCACAGGCCGTAGGCCAGGCGGCGCGTGTCCTGGTCCGCCGCGTCGAGGGCATACCAGGCCACGGGCAGCGGGGCCTGACGCGCCCAGTCGGCCAGCAATGAGGTTTTGCCCGACCCGCCCGGCGCCACCACGAGTGTGACGCGCCCCGCGACGACGGCGCCGTTGAGCGGGCACAGCAGGCGCTGGCGCGAGACCAGGGCGCGCGGCCGCGGCGGGGTGACCTTGGCCGCCGGCCAGGCCAGCGTATCGCGCCGCTGTTCTACCACCACCCTCTACCCTCCCCGTAAACTGACCCAGGATTGGCCCAGGGTGTCTTTGTTACGCTATCAATATGGCGGGTAGATACATCCCGCTATACAATCGGACAGACTTCAACGTACACGCCTACGTGTACTACGTAAGGAAGGAGAGAACAATGCGCTTCACAGCCCGCCGCCTTGTTGCTATCGCCGCCCTCGCCCTCGCCACCTTCTCGGCCACCCACGCCGCCGGCGCCGCGCACTCGACCGTCCAGGCCAGCGGTGGGCACGCTGGCGGATGTATTGTCACGCTCGACGCGCCGCAAGCTTGAGCCATTGGCCCGGCTCAATCGATATCGACCGTGCTACACCCTGTACTGTAGCAAATAACCCTGCCGGAAGGATAGTCATGACTCGCCACCGCACCCTGCACCCCGGCTTCGAGCGCCTCATCGGCGCCGCGGCCGTCGACCCTGCGCTCGGTCGCGCCCTCCTGCGCGACCCGCGCGGCACGGCCCTCGGCTTCGGACTCGCGGCCGGCGACGCCGACTTGGCCGCCGGAATCCACGCCATTGATCTGCGCGCCTTTGCATCAGCCCTGCTGCCGCGCCTGTACGGGAAGGATACAGCACGTGTCCCACAGCGCAGCGCCGTCGCAGGATAGAGACACTTACCAGCCTGCGATTGGCCACAGCCCCTGGGAACAAGACCTGGCGCTCCAACCGCGGGTACAGGCCATCATCGCCGAGGCGGCCGAGGCCGGAGTCGGGGCGCGGCTCGTCGTCGACACCCCCGAAGGCAAGTTGCGCGTCCTTGCCGGCGTGCGCGGCAGCCGACTACCCTGGCGCGCCCCCGCGCAGGCCGTCTTCGAGCGTGGTGAGGCGCGGTCGTGCGCCAGCGTCATCGCCGCGCCGATCTACGGGCCGCCCGGATCGCGCGGCGCGCTCCTCCTCTACGAGGACCCCGCCTATCCCCTGGAGGCCGGGGAGTACCTCGCGCGCGCGCACGCCGCGCGCATCGAGCAAGCGATCTCCGCCTCGTCGTCGCGTCTGGCAGCCACGCACGGCGCGGTCGACGCGCTGTATCAGGCGCTGGCGGCGCACGACGATCGGACAGCGCGCCACGCCATCACCGTGCGCCGGCTCACCCGCATCCTCGGCCAGGCCATGGAGGTCCCGCCGCACACGTTGATCGAGTGGGAGTGGGCCGCGCTGCTGCACGACGTGGGCAAGATCGCCGTCCCGCTCTCGCTGCTGCGCAAGCCCAGCCCGCTCGACGACGCCGAGTGGGCCACGATCCGCCGGCACCCCTCCGCGGGCGAGCGCATCATCCGTGCCGTCCCGGCGCTGCGCGCGGTTGCCCTAGCCGTACGCCACCACCACGAGCGATGGGACGGCGCCGGCTACCCCGACCGCCTCAGCGGCGACGCCATCCCCCTGGCCTCGCGCGTCGTCACCCTCGTCGACGCCTACGAGACTATGCGCACCGGCCGCCCCTACCGCGCGCCGCTGGCGCGCGACGAGGCGCTGGACGAGTTGCGCCGCGCCGCCGGCGCGCAGTTCGACCCGAGGCTGCTCGCCTGGCTGCCCGCCCTCACTCGCCACGAGCTCGATCTCTAAAAGGGCTATCCAGCTTTCCCTGTCAACAGACGTCGATACAGATCTGACGCCTGATGCTGTGTAGTGTATCCTTCAGGGTAACAGTCAGGGTAACAGTCCAGCCCAGCAGGAGAAACCCCATGCCCACACAAAAAACGTTCACAATCGGCATCGAGGAAGAGTTCCAGCTCGTCGACCGCGACACCTACGCTCTACGCTCGCACGTCAGCGAGATGATCAAGGCCACCAGACCGACCCTGGGCGACCAGGTCAAGCAGGAGATCCTGCAGTCGGTCGTCGAGGTCGGCACCAAGGTCTGCCAGAACATGGACGAGGCCGCCGAGCAGGTACGCCTGCTGCGCGCCGCCCTCGGACACGTGGCCGCGCAAGACGGCTTCTACATCGCGGCGGCCGGCACGCACCCCTGGTCGGACTGGCGCGACCAGGAGATCACCGAGCACGAGCGCTACCGCTCCCTCGTGCAGGACATGCAGGACGTGGTGCGCGCCCTCACCATCTTCGGCCTGCACGTGCACATCGGCGTCGAAGACCGCCAGCGCGCCATCGAGATCATGAACGAGGCGCGCTACTTCCTGCCCCACCTGCTCGCCATCTCGGCCAACTCGCCCTTCTGGAACGGCCGCCGGACGGGGCTGCACTCCTACCGCTGCGTGGTCTGGAACCGCTTCCCGCGCACCGGCATCCCCGACTCTTTCACCTCCTACGACGAGTTCGAGAACCTGATCGACTCGATGGTGCGCACCGGCTGCATCGACGACGCCAAGCGCATCTGGTGGGATATCCGCCCCCATCCCTACTTCAACACGCTCGAGTTCCGCATCTGCGACATGCAGACCAGCGCCGATGAGACCCTCTGCCTGGCGGCCCTGATGCAGGCCATCGTGGCCAAGCTCTACCGCCTGCGCGAGCGTAACCTGGGCTACCGCCAGTACCACCGCAACCTCCTGATGGAGAACCGCTGGCGCGCCATGCGCCACGGGCTCGAGGGCAACCTGATCGACTTCGGCAAGGAGCAGGAGGTACCCTTCGTCGACCTCGTGGAAGAGTTGCTGATGTTTGTCGACGAGGTCGTGGACGACCTTGGCAGCCGGCCCTACGTGGAGTACGTGCGCACCATGTTCGCCCACGGCAACGGCGCGCAGCGCCAGCTCGAGACCTTCAGGCGCACGGGCAACCTACGCGCGGTGATGGAGCGCGTCGCCGCGGAGACGCAGGTCATGGTCGCGCCGACGCCGGAGTGGATCGTGCAGGCGGAGGACCTGGTCAGGGAGCTGGAGCCGGCCTTCGGCCTGGCCCCGGCGTAGGGGGAGGGCGATGCAGCGCGAGTTCCACCGCTGGTATAGCCACCGCCTCGGCCGCGACATGGAGCTGCTCGCCTTCGGGCACGCCGGCGCGCCGGTCCTGGCCTTCCCCACCTCGATGGGCCGCTTCTACGAGTACGAAGACTTCGGGATGGTGCGCGCGCTCACGCGCGCCCTCGAGGAAGGCTGGGTCCAGCTCTTCTGCGTCGACGGCATCGACGCCGAGAGCTGGTACAATCGCGCGATCCCCCCGCACGACCGCGCGATCCGCCACAACCAGTACGAGAACTATCTCGTCGAGGAGGTCGTGCCCCTGATGCGTGGGGACAACAGCGCCGACTTCCTAATGACGACCGGCTGCTCGTTCGGGGCCTACCACGCCGCCAACCTCGCCTTCAAGCACCCCGGCGTCTTCAACCGCGTCATCGCCATCAGCGGGCAGTACGACCTGCGCTTCCTCATCCGCGAAGGCTTCGACGAGGACTGCTACTTCAACTCCCCCATGGCCTACCTGCCCAACTTGGGCGACGAGCGCATCCTCGGCGCGCTGCGCCACCACCTGCAGATCATCCTGTGCGCTGGCGGCTGGGGAGACATATGCCGCGACGGCGCCGAGAGCCTCGCCGCCGTCCTACGCGCCAAAAGCATCCCGCACACGCTCGACATCTGGGACGAGGCCTGGCACGACTGGCCCTGGTGGCATCGCATGACGCTCAAACACGTTTAGTTACTAGTAATTAGTAGTTAGTAGCTAGAAAAACTAGCAACTAGCAACTAATCTTGTGCAGGGACTGCGCCCTGCACAAGAGGCTCCTGACGGAGCAGTAAAGATCGACAATCTTTTGTCGATGTCGCTGGCTCTGGCACACATTTGATGATGAGGGCGCTGACGGCGCTCAGGGCTGCTGCGCGTGGCGCGACAATCGGCTGGTAGGACGCCCCAAAGCCGGGCTAAAGGGCTCACTGGCCTCCTCAAGCGTGTGTGGGAGGCGGTCTCACTATAGATAGCACTCAGACTGCCAACCAGCATCATCAAATGTGTGCCAGAGCCATGTCGCTATGACAAGCGCCTAGCTACTAACTACTGGAGAACACATGGCGACGATTGGCCTGCTTGTTGGACGCGAGAACACCTTCCCGCAACCGTTCATCGACATGATCAACGGCCGCAACATACCGGGGATCAGCGCCGAACTGGTCACGCTCGGCGGCACGGCGCTCGACGAGGAGTTGCCCTACAAGGTGATCGTAGACCGCATGTCGCACGAGGTGCCGTACTATCGCTGTTACCTCAAGTCGGCGGCGCTGCAGGGCGTGACCGTCATCAACGACCCCTTCTGGTGGGGCAGCGACGACAAGTTTCTGGAGTGCCACATCGCGCGCCACGTCGGCGTGGCCGTGCCCAAAACCTTGCTCGTGCCCAATAAAGAGTATGTCGAGGGCGTGACCGGCGAGAGCTTGCGCAACCTGCAGGTCCCCCTAGACTGGGAGGCCATGCTCGACTACGTGGGCCGCCCTGCCATCCTCAAGCCGGCCATCGGCGGCGGCTGGAAAAACGTCTACAAAGTCGACGACGCCGCGGAGCTAGTGCGCTGCTTCGACGAGTCGGGCCAGCTACAAATGATCCTGCAGGAGTTCATCACCTTCGAGCAGTACGTGCGCTGCATCTGCCTCGGGCGCGAGCACATCCGGGTGCTCCACTACGATCCGGGCGCCCCCTTCCACGAGCGCTACGTGAACGACGACATCCGCTCGTACCTCTCGCCCGAGTTATACGGACGCGTGGAGGGCGACGCGCGCAAGCTCGTCGAGGCGCTCGGCTACGACATGGACACGGTGGAGTTCGCTATCCGCGACGGCATCCCCTACGCCATCGACTTCCTCAACCCGGCGCCCGACTTCGACTCTTTCTCCATCAAGCAGCAGAACTTCGAGTGGGTGCTGGAGACGATGGCCGACCTGACAATCGCCTACGCGCAGGGCAACGCCGCGGCGCCGCGGGGCTACATCTGGCAGGAGAACCCGTTCCGGCCCACGCCGCCGCCCTCTCCGTTCGCCGCGGCCTCAGGCGCGTCGGGGCAGGCGCCGATCCAACCCGCCGGGACCCCGCCCCCCGCTACGCCAGCGCCGCCTGCTGTCGCCGCCGCGACGGAGGAGAGCAAAGGGCGAGGCCGCTCGCGCGGGAAGGCCGGCGCGACAGGCGGCGCCGCGGCGGGGGGCGATGGCATACCCGAGGAGACATCCGCGCCGAAGCGTCGCCGCGCCAAGGCGGAGTAGGATACCTTCCCTCCTCCGCAGAGCGGCGCGCCGGCGTCGGGACCGGCTGCTCCCCGGCGCGAGAGAGGGGGTTGGGGGGTGAGAATATCCTGGCACACCTCTTGCGACCGTTGTGATGCAACTTGTGAGATACTGGTGGGAAATAGTATTGCCCCACGCCGTGGCTGACAGCAGATTGCTGACGGCTGAAAGCTATTAGAAGGAGATCTGAGACAAGCGGGCCGCCCCGCGCCGAACCGTCCCAGTGTTATGACAATATGTATTTGCTGAAGAATAGCGCCCCCGACGACGCGGCGACCCTGGCCGACCTGCCGCTCAATCCAGAGTACGCTGACGGCGCGCGCAACGCCATCCGTACCTGCCTCGCCGTGCAGCCCGGCGAGGCGACCACGCTCATCACCGACCGGCACACCGCGCCCGTCGCGGCCAGCCTGCTGCGCGAGCTCAACGAGGTCGGGGCGGTCACACATGTGGTCGTGCTGGAGAACGTGGCGCGCCGGCCCATGCCGCGCATGCCTTTCGAAGTGCTCCAGCACGTCGCCGATAGCACCGTCACCATCGGCTGCTTCCAGCCCCAGGAGAACGAGATCGGCAGCCGGCGCGACCTGATCGACCTGGTCGAGCGCCAGGGCATCCGCTACGCGCACATGGTCTGGATCACCGACGAGATCATGCGCCAGGGCATGCGCGCCGACTACCACGCGGTGGACGCGTTGAGCGACCGCGTGCTGACCTACCTGCGCCCTGCGACGACCGTGACCGTGCGCAGCGCCGCCGGGACGGACATCCGGGCGCGCTTCGAGTCGCGCCTGACGTGGGTCAAGACCAGTGGGCTAATCAACCGCGAGTATTGGTCGAACTTGCCCGCAGGCGAGGTCTTTACCACGCCCGCCACGGTCGACGGCGTCTTCGTCGTCGACGGTACCGTCGGCGACTATCTCTGCCCCAAGTACGGCGACCTCTCCGCACACCCGCTCACGCTGGAAATCCAGGATGGGCGCCTGTACGACGCGCATTGCGACAATAAGGCCCTACTGCGCGACTTCATGGACTACTGCCATGAGGAACGCAACGGCGACCGCATCGGCGAGTTCGCCCTCGGCACCAATATCGCCGTCACCAGCATGATCGGAAACCTGTTGCAGGACGAGAAGGTACCTGGCGTGCACATCGCCTTCGGCAACCCCTACGGCAGCCAGACCGGCGCGCGCTGGACTTGCGGCTCGCACATCGACGCCATCACGCGCGACTGCGACGTTTGGGCCGACGACCACCAGATCATGGCGACGGGGCACTTTCTCGTCTAAATGACGACGCATACCGGGACCACCGGCTCTCAACCCATCCATGGCGGCCCCACACGGTGAGCGGTCCGCCGAGAAACGAGAGCGATGGCGAGACCACCCACGCCCTGCGCGCCACCGTCGGTCCTCCGCCCACGGGCGTCGACTCGCGCGTCCGGCGCGTCACGCTGCTGAGCGTTGCACTCGGCGTGCGCAAGAGCCTCTATGTGGCCCTCCCGCCGGACTACGACGCGCGGGACGGCCGGGACGGCCGGGACGGCCGGGACGGCCGGTACCCCACGCTCTACCTGCTGCGCGGGCACGAGCGCGAGTGGGTCAACCCGAGCCAGGACTCGTCGCGGCGGGGCACGGTCGTCGACGTCTACCGGCGACTGCTCGAGGCGGGCGCGGTCGGACCCATGATCCTGGTCTTCCCCGGACTCACCTCGGACGACGGCCGGGTCCACGGCATGACCACCGATTTCAGGATGCCCCGGCTCGCGCCCGACACGCCGGGCCTGGGGACGGGGCGCTTCGAGACCTACATGGTCCGCGAGCTCGTCCCCTTGATCGACGCGCTCTTCCGCACCGCGCCCGAGCGCCAGCGCCGCGGCCTGGACGGGTTCTCGCTCGGCGGCTTCATGGCCGTCACGCTCGCCGCCAAATATCCCGATCTCTTCGCCACGGCCGGCGCCTACGACGGCACGTTCCTCTACGCCGATACGGATGGCACGGGGGTCAAAGACGACAAAGTTTTCCGCGCCGCGTTCCTCGATCCCGTCTTCGGCGTCCCGCGCGACCAAGGCTACGCGGCCGCGCACAACGGGGCCAACCTGATCGCCAACGGCGCACGGGAGCAGGTGCGGGGCGTGCGCTGGTTGATCCAGTACGGGCGCGAGGAGCTCGAGCCGATGGGCTCGAACTACTACCGCGGGGCCTACCTGCGCGACCTGCTCGCCAGCAAAGGCGTCCTCCACGACATCCCCGCCGTCATCCCCGACGGCACCCACGACTGGGCCACCGCTGACCGCCACATGGCCGCGACCCTGCCCCTGCACTGGGACGCGCTACGCCTGCGCTAAGAGACTCCGAATCGAACTCGCCGAGCGTCTTATCGGCCCCCTGCCGCCCGCGACCGCGGACGGGGTGTAGAGCTTTTGGTGGCTGTGTGGCCGCGCGGCGGCGCAGGCTTGAGGTAGAGCACGGTGAGCGGGGGCAGCGTGAGCGTGAGCGAATAGGGGTAGCCGTCCAGGGGCGACTCGTCGGCCACGATGCCCGCGGGGTTGCCGACGCCCGAGCCACCGTACACGGTGTCGTCGCTGTTCAGGAGCTCGACCCACGTCCCGCCCGTGGGCGCGCCGATACGGTAGCCCTCGCGCACCACGGGCTGCCAGTTGGCCACGATGGCGACTGTTTCCGCGGTCACGGCGCTTGTCGCGCGTTTGCCTGTTGCCCGCTTACTCGTAAAGGGAGTCGCCGGCGGCGCCGGCACCGGCGCCGCGGCGCGGCGCAGCACGGCCACGACCGAGTAGGCGGCGTCGCTGCCGTCGATCCAGGCGAAACCCTCGGGCGAGAGGTCACGCTCGTAGAGCGCCTTCTCAGAGCCATACAGGTTGTTGATGCGCGTCACGAAGTCCAGCAACTGGCGATGGCGCAGGCCGTGCTCGCCCTCGAGCAGATGCCAGTCGAGCGAGTACTGGTAGGCCCACTCGTGGTACTGCGCGAACTCTCCGCCCATGAACAGAAGCTTCTTGCCGGGGTGGGCGTACATGAAGGCGTAGAGCGCGCGCACGGTGGCGAAGCGCCGCCAGTCGTCCCCCGGCGTCTTCTCGATGAGCGAATGCTTCAGATGCACCACCTCGTCGTGCGAGAGCGGCAGGATGTATCGCTCGTCGAAGGCGTAGGTGAACGAGAAGGTGAGCTCGGTGTGGTGGTAGGGCCGGTAGATGGGGTCGCGCGCGACGTAGGCCAGCGTATCGTGCATCCAACCCATGTTCCACTTGAGGTCGAAGCCCAGCCCGCCGTCCGCGGTTGCCCTGGTGATGCCCGGCCACGTCGTGGACTCCTCGGCCGCAGTCACGATGCCAGGGTGGCGCGTGTGCGTCAGGTCGTTGAATCGCTGCAGGAAAGACACGGCTTCGAGGTTCTCGCGGCCGCCGTAGCGGTTGGCTACCCAGGCGCCGTCGTCGCGGTCGTAGTCGAGGTAGAGCATCGCGGCCACGGCGTCGACGCGCATGCCGTCGAGGTGGTACTCCTCGAGCCAGTAGTGCGCGTTGGAAAGCAGGAAGGAAAGCACCTCGCCGCGCCCATAGTTGAAGATGTAAGTACCCCAGGTGAGGTGCTCGCCCTGGCGCGGGTCGGCATGCTCATAGAGGTGCGCGCCGTCGAAAAAGCCGAGGCCGTAACCTTCCTTGGCGAAATGACCCGGAACCCAGTCCAGCAGCACGCCGATACCGCTCCGGTGACAGTGGTCGATGAAATACATGAAGTCGTGGGGCGTGCCGAAGCGGCTGGTCGGCGCGAAATAGCCCGTCGTCTGGTAGCCCCACGAGCCGTCGAAGGGGTGCTCGGTGATCGGCAAGAGCTCGATATGCGTGAAGCCGTGCTCCCGCACGTAGTCGACGAGCGCGTGGGCCAGCTCGCGGTAGGTCAGGAAGCGGTCGTCGGGACCGCGCCGCCACGAGCCGAGGTGGACCTCGTAGACGGACATGGCCCTCTCCAACGAGCTGCTCTCGGCGCGCGCCGCCATCCATGCCCCGTCTCCCCACGCGTGGCCGCCGATATCGTAGACGGCCGAGGCCGTCCCCGGACGCAACTCGGCATGGACAGCATAGGGGTCGGCCTTGTCGACCGCGTAGTCGTAGTAGCGCGAGCGGATGTGGTACTTGTAGAGGCCGCCCTCCGGCAGATTGGGCAGGAACACTTCCCACACGCCGCCCATCTCACGCGGTGACATCGGCGCCTGCCCGGGTCGCCAGGCGTTGAAGTCGCCGACGACGCTGACATCCAGCGCGTCGGGAGCCCACACCGCGAGGTTGGTCCCGGCCACGCCGCCCACCTCGCGCCGGTGCGCTCCCAGCTTCCTGTACGCGTCGAGCCAGGCGCCCTCGCCAAACAGGCGCAAATCGTCGTCCGTGAAAATGGATGGGGCGTCCATAGGTACTCCTTATGCCAAGACGGGCGCGAGGTCATACAGTTCAGAGGCGTACTGCTCGACCATGCGCTGTGCCGTGAAGTCCGGGCCGGTAGCGATGGCGCGGCGCATGCGCGCGACCCATTCGTCGGGCCGATCGTAGTACTCCGGCATCACGCGCTGCTCCAGCTCGGTGTAGAGGCTGTCGGCGTCGTAGGCGTCCTCGTCGCCGCCGCTGTAGCCCTCGCCGATGGCCCAGCCATTTGTGCCATGATAGCCCTCGATCCACCAGCCGTCCAGCACGGAGAGGTTCGGCACCGCGTTGAGCAGGGCCTTCATGCCGCTCGTGCCGGACGCCTCCATGGGGCGGTGCGGGCTGTTGAGCCACACATCCGCGCCGGCCACCAGCACGCTCGCCAGCGCCATGTCGTAGCCTGCCACGAAAACCACGCGCACGGGCGTATCGCCGGTGTGGCGCACGATCTCGGCGATGATGCTCTTACCCTCGTCGTCGCGCGGGTGCGCCTTGCCCGCGACCACGACCTGCAGGCCGCGCGCCGCGACGGCCGCGAGTCTGGCGGGGTCGCGGAAGAGCAGCGTGGCCCGCTTGTAGCCGGTCATGCGCCGCGCGAAGCCGATCGTGAACACGCTCGGCTCGAACCTGGCCTCGGGGTAGCGGGCGTTGACAGCGGCAATCATGTCACGCTTGGCCGCGTCGTGGGCCGCGCGCACCTCGGCGGCGGGGAGCCTATCCGCGTCGAGCAACGCTCCTCCCCGCTCGCGCCAGCCCGCGAGAGAACGATCGTACAGAGAGGCGGCGTGCGGGCCGGTCCACGTCGGGTGGTGGACACCGTTGGTGATCGAGCCGACGGCGCGGCCGTGGAACATGGCGCGTGTGACCTCGCCGTGCTTGGCCGAGACCGCGTTGGCCGCGCGCGTGAGGTTGAGAGCCAGCTCGGTCATGGAGAAGTCGCCGGCCCCGCCGAGCGAGAGCAACTGCCAGTCGGTGAAGCCGAGCGTTCCGCGCCACCACGGGCCGAGGTAGTAGAGCAGCAGGTCATGCGCGAAGCGGTCGTGGCCGGCCGGGACGGGCGTGTGCGTGGTGAAGACGGCGTGCTCGCGCGTCTCGTCGAGCGCCGCGTCGTAGTCCTTGCCCGCCGCGTGCGCCTCGCGCGCGCGCTCGAGCAGCAGGAAACCCGCGTGCCCCTCGTTGAGGTGGAACGTGTCGATGGCGTCGTAGCCGAGGGCGCGCAGGGCGCGCACGCCGCCGATGCCCAGCACGATCTCCTGACACATCCTGATGTCGCGCTCGCCGCGGCGCTCGTTGCCCCTGTCGTAGAGGCGCTGCGTGATCTCGCGGTCGGTGTCCGGATTGTCCTCGATGTCGGTGTCGAGCAAGTAGAGCGGCACGCGGCCGATGTCGGCGCGCCACACCCGCGCCCGCGTCTCCCGCTCGCCGAGCGGGATCGACACTTGCAACGGCGCGCCATCCGCATCGCGCTCCAACTGCAAGCCCGTCAGCGCAGTGTCGAGCCGCGGGTACTCCTCGTGCTGCCAGCCCGCGTCGTCGAGCACCTGGCGCAGGTAGCCGCCGTGGTAGAACAGGCCGACGGCGATGAGCGGGAGGGCGGCGTCGGAGGAGGCTTTCAGGTGGTCACCGGCCAGCACGCCGAGTCCGCCCGAGTAGATGGGCAGGCTGGCGTCGACGCCGAACTCGGCGCAGAAGTAGGCCACGCGGCGCGCCGACTGGGCGCCGGCGAGATAGCGCCGCTGGCTCGCCCGCGCCTGGTCGATCGACGCGGAGAACTCGGGCGTGTCGAGCGCGGCGAGCGCGGCGTCGGAGAGCGCGGCGAGCGCGGTATAGGGATTACCCTCGTAGCCGGGCAGGCGCGCCAGCACGGCTTGCGTCGGCGCGTCCCAGACCCAGTAGTAGTTCTCGATGAGGGCGCGTAGTTGGGATCGGATAGAAACCTCCTTCGGGGCAGACAAGGGCTATATCTAGTTTCCGTCTTTGGGTCCCGCGGCGCGAACCTCGGGGGCGACGCCGGTGAACTGTGCGAAGTTCGCGCGGAAGCGGGCGGCCAGACTTGCCGCGGCGCGGTCGTAGGCGGCCCCGTCGGCCCACGTGTCGCGCGGCCGCAGCACCGCGGCCGGCACGCCGGGCGCCTCCACCGGCACATGCAGGCCGAATACCGGGTCGGTCCAGGTCGGCGCCTCGACCAGCGCGCCGGAGAGGGCCGCGCGGACCATGGCCCGCGTGTGCGCGATGGAGATGCGCTCGCCCACCCCGAACGGCCCGCCGCTCCAGCCCGTGTTCACCAGGTAGCACGTGGCCCCGTACCGGTCCAGGCGCTCGCGGAGCATGCGCGAGAATGTCGTCGACGGCAAGGCCAGGAAGGGCGCGGCGAAGCAGGTCGAGAACGTGGCCTCGGGGTCCTTGCCCATGCCGGCCTCGGTCCCCGCCAGCTTGGCCGTGTAGCCGGAGAGAAAATAGTAGAGGGCCTGCTCGGTCGTCAGCCGGGCGATGGGGGGCAGGACACCGAAAGCGTCCGCCGTCAGGAAGACGATCGTGCGTGGGTGGCCAGCGCGCCCCTCGGGCGTCGCCCCCGCGATGTAGTCCACCGGGTAAGCCGCGCGTGTGTTCTCGGTGAGGCCACCGTCGGCGTAGTCGGGCTCGCGCGTGGTCGGGTCGAGCGTCACGTTTTCCAGCACCGAGCCGAAGCGGATCGCATCGTAGATCTGCGGCTCCTTGTCGCGCGAGAGATCGATGCACTTGGCGTAGCACCCGCCCTCGAAGTTGAATACACCAGCGTCGCTCCAGCCGTGCTCGTCGTCGCCGATCAATCGCCGCTCGGGGTCGGCCGAGAGCGTCGTCTTACCCGTCCCCGAGAGCCCGAAGAACAGGGCCACGTCCTCGTCGGCGCCTACGTTGGCCGAGCAGTGCATCGGGAACACGCCCTGCGCCGGCAGGACATAGTTGAGGTAGCCGAAAACGCTCTTCTTGATCTCGCCCGCGTACTTGGTCCCGGCGATCGTCACCGTCCTCCTGCCGAAGTCGACGATGATGGCGGCGTCGGAGCGCACGCCGTCGCGTCCCGGGTCGCAGCGGAAATCGGGGGCGGCCAGCACGGTGAAGCCGGGCTCGAAGCGGAGGCGATCCTCGGGGCTGGCGCGCAGGAAAAGCTGGCGGGCGAAGAGGGCGTGCCAGGCGTACTCGGCGACGACGCGCACGCCCAGGCGATGCGCGGGGTCGGCCCCCGCCCAGGCGTCGACCACGTAGGTCTCGCGGCCGCGCAGGTAGTCCCGCACGCGCTCCTGCAGGCGGCTGGCGACGTCGGGCTCGATGGGCTGGTTGAAGCCGCCCCAGGCCACGCGACCGGCGGTCTCCGCGTCACGCACGATGAACTTATCCCTGACGGAGCGACCCGTGCGCGCGCCGGTCTCGGCGTCGAGGGCGCCGTTGGCGACGAGCCGTGCGTTGCCCTGGCGCAGCGCCTGCTCCACCAGCGCCGCCACGCTCAGGTTGCCGTGCGCCCGCGGCCAGTCCCCCTCCAGGCCCGGGTGCGGTGTCTGACGCGTTGTATCGACCATAGAGCTTTTCCTACCTCGTTGTACACGCGGTACGACATTGTACCGCCTCGGTCGTATTGGCTGCTAGCTGACAGCCGATGCCTATATGCCCGCGTTGCCGGCCTTGACGTTGGGGCCGCCGTAGACCACGACCGGCGTGCCGACAGGGGCCCAGTTCCACAGCCAGACCGTGTTCGCGTAGGGAATGTTGACGCAGCCGTGCGTGCCGGTGGGCTCGCTCGAGGAGAGGCCGTCGCCGCCGACGTTGGTGCCGGGACCGTAGTTCGACCGCCACCACGCGTCATGCAGGCCATAGCCGGAGTAGAACGGCATCCAGTACTTGATCCACGTGGGAGGATAGTAGAACTTGGAGCCCTGCGGCCACGGCGAGATGAACTTGTAGGGCGAGACTTTCTCGTAGATCGCGTAGTGGCCCGTGACGGTCGGCAACTCGGGGCGGCCGGTGGTGATGACGGTGTACTTCATCAGTTGTCCGTCCTCGTACGCGCGCAGGGCCTGCTCTTGCAACGAGACCATGACAGCCTTGTGCGGCATAACCAGGCGCATGCGCGCCTGTACAGCCGAACTGTCGGAGAGCGCCTGAGCCGTCGCCTCGACGTAGCCGTCGTAGCTCGACGCTTTGCCGAGCAGGTCCTGGTAGTAGGCGGCGGTGTGCGGGACGCCGCTGGAATTGAACTGCCCGAGCACCTGCAGGTTCGTCACGATGTCCTGCACGGCGGCGCGGGCGTTAGACTGCGCGAGCGAGAACACGCCATCGGCCGCGACGCGGGCCTGCCGGCGGGCCGCGGCGAGCGAGAGGCTGCGCGCGGACGGGCTGGGGCTCGGATTGCCGGCCGTATCGGGCGAAAGCGGGGCCGGGAGCGGGCGCAGCGTGAGGCCGCCGGTCGCCACCGCGTGGCGGCCGTAAAGGTCGCCCGTAACGATGACCTGGAGCCTCTGCTCGTCCTTGATCGTGGCGCTCAACGGCGTGCTGACATACCATTCGCCACCCATGCCGGCCTGCGCGACGCGCGTGAGCAGCGTGTCGCCCGCCTGGTCACGCACGTACAGCGCGAGCATCACGCCGGGCTTGCTGCGCACGTGGACGCGCAAGGTATCACCCACGTGCAGCCGGGGCGTCTGTACGTCCACGTTGACCGCGAACGGCGCCTGCGGGAAGAGCACGAAATCCCCGCGCGTCGAGCTGTAGATGGCGCCGCGCGTGACGTAGACCCAATAGCGCGCCAGCGCAACCGCGGACCCCGTGTAGGCGGCCGTCCATTCGAACTGGTGGATGCCCTGCGCGTTCGTCGTGGCCTGGGCGGTGACGACCTGCCCGTTACCGTAGTCGACCTTGATCGACACGCCGGCCAGGGCGATGGTATGGATCCACACCTTCTGCGTTTCGCCGGCCGAGACGGAGCGCCTGAACGGCGATGCGAAGATAGTGACGCCCTCCGCGTGCGCCGTCGAAACGCTCGCGGGGACGATGGCCGATGCGATGAGGGCTAACAGCAACGCGAGGATGAGTGCCGGCGAGAAGACGCGCTTGATGGTCATACGTGGCTCTCCACTAACGTCCCGCCACCAGGCACGGTTCGCCACCGCGCCATCGTCGGGAGATGGTACACCACGACTATAACAAAAAGGGGCGATCAGCGGTCAGCAATCAGCTGTCGGTCGATTGCTTAGATGCCGGCAGAGAGCAGGGCGACGGCGACGATGCCGGCGACGATGCAGTAGTAGGCAAACGGGTCGAGCCGGTTGGTGCGGAAGTAGCGGTCGAGGAAGCGTACGCTGAGGTAGGCCGCGATACCCGAGAGCAGGCACCCCAGCACGGCGTAGCCCAGGATGCCGCGCGCGGCCGGCCCCAGGAGGTCGGGGGCGGTCTTGATGCTGGCCGCGGCGATGATCGGGGTCGCCAGCATGAATGTGTAGCGCGCCGCCTCGTGGTGGCGCAACCCCAGCGATAACCCCCCGACCATGGTCGCGCCCGAGCGTGAGATGCCGGGCAGCAGCGCGAGAGACTGGAACAGGCCCACGATGATGGCCCCCCGCCAGCCGAGCCGGTCGACGTCTTTGTACTCCTGCTCTCTGCCGCCTTCTTTACCGGCCATCCCAGCCACCCCGGCCGTCGCCGTCGGTTCGACTGGGCGTTGGCGTCGACGCAGCCCCTCGCCGACGAGCATCAAGAGGCCATTGACGACCAGCAGGGCCGCGGCCGACCGTGGATTGCCGAAGTTGGACCGCAGCGCCTCCTGGAATAGGAGGGCCAGCACGGCGGCGGGGATCGTGCCGACGACGATGAGCCAGATGAATCGCTCGTCGGGGTCGTCGCCGAGCTTGCCGCGCGCGAGCGAGGCGACGAAGACGCGCAGCAGGCGCAGCCAGTCACGCCAGTAGAATATGAAAAGGGCGGCGGCCGTGCCGAAGTGCAGCAGCACCACGAAGGCAAGGTATGCGGGGGCGGTCTGGTCAATGTTCCAACGCAGCAGGGCCGGCAAGATCACCGTGTGGCCGAGCGACGAGATGGGGAAGAGTTCGGCCACGCCCTGCAACAAGGCCAGGACGATGACCTGCAACAGATTGAGGTCGGGTGTGTGCGCCGGAGCCGCGGCGCCGACCAGGGCGGGGACAGCGGATATGGCGGATATGATAAGCACGAGGAGGAGCATAACCGGCGGCGGGCAATCTGTCAAACAGGGTGTGGACTGAAGGGGCGCGCCGCTTTCCCGCACCCACCGGGAGCGCCGGCGAAACGCCGGCGATGCCGGTAGGTATAGCGTGCGCTACATGCGTCCAACGAGATTGTGCGGATCGATCGCCGGCTGCGCCGCCGTCTGCTGATCGGGCGCGACCAGCCGCGCCGGGGTCGATGCAGGGCTCCTCGCCGCGACGCTAAAGGCGTGGCTACCGGCCACCCTGCCGTTCACGACAGCGGTGACGGTGTAGCGTCCGGGATTGCCCAGGGTCTGCTCACACCAGGAGTACGCCGTCGGGCGGTCAAGGAAGTACAAGCTGCGCGCGCCATTGGGGAACGTCCACACTGCTTCGACGGCCGCGCCAGGCGGGAAAAGATGGAAGCGAAAAACGGCATACGCCAGCGCGCCCGGGGTGAAAGTATCACGGGGACCGACCGGAATTACGCCTCCTCCCACCACCTTGGTATATCCTCTGGCCGTGACGATAGAGGCGGTCACAGGACCGCTCTGCGCGGCTACACGAGCTGAAACAGGCCCGCCGGTCGGGGCGGCCGGGGGCCGATTCCGCGCGGAAAGCGCGCCGCGCAATCCTCCCGCGACGCGCGCCACGGGGGTAGTGGGCATGGGAGGCATGGGGGGCATGGGGGGCGTGGGGGGCGTGGCAAGGGTGTTCCGGGCCGCTACACCGGACGCCGCGCCCGGCGCCGTGGACCCCACACCGGAGACCGGGGTCGATGGGCCTGACGCCCCCGTCGCCCCGCTCGGGAAGAGGGTGCGGATGTCGGAGCGGTGCATCGCGGCGTAAGCCGCGCCCCCGCCGAGCAGCGCGATCACGGCCAGCGGGACGGCCGCGACGCGGCGGCGACGGCGCGGTGGGGATGGCGGGCGCGTCAGGGGTGCGGTCGGAGTAAGGCGCGGCGGCGCCGCGTGCGCCGCGTGCGCCGCCTTCGTCCGGCCCGTCGTCCCGGTCCTGGCAGCGCGCCCTGTCGCGGTCGTGGCGGCCGCGTCGAACGCCTGGACGAAGGCGGCGCCGGAATGGTAGCGTTGCGCCGGATCCTTGGCGAGCGCCCTGAGCGCCACGGCATCGACAGCGGGCGGGAGCGCGGGCACGATCGCGCGCGGCGGCGCGGGCTCCTGGGTGATGTGCTGCATCGCCGTGGCCACGGGATTGCCGGCGGCGAAGGGCAGACGCCCCGTCAGCATCTCGTAGAGCACGATCCCGCTGCTGTACAGGTCCGACTCCGCCGTGGCGGGCTTGCCTTGGGCCTGTTCGGGCGAAAAATAGGAAACAGAGCCCATTACCATGCCCGTGGCCGTTTGTGCGGGGCTGGTCAGCGCGCGCGCGATCCCGAAGTCGCCCACCTTGACGTCGTGGGACGGCGTGAGCAGGATGTTCTCCGGCTTGATGTCGCGATGGACCACGCCGCGCGCGTGCGCGGCGTCGAGCGCCTGGCCGAGCTGGCGCATGATCGCCGCGGCCAGCGAGAGCGGGAGCGGCGCGTCCCGGGCGATCAGCCCTTTGAGCGAGCCGCCTTCGACGCATTCCATGACGATGTAGTAGGTATCGCCCTGGCGGTCGACGTCGTAAATGGCCACGATGTTGGGGTGGCTCAAGCCCGCCGCGAGCCGCGCTTCTTGCTCGAAGCGGCGCACGAACTCTGGCTGCGCCAGGTAGTGGCGGTGCAGGATCTTGACGGCGACGACGCGGCCCAGGCGCGCGTCCTCGGCCCGGAAGACGCGCGCCATGCCGCCGTCCCCGATCACATCGAGGAGGTGATAGCGCCCGCCCAGCACCGTCCCCTGCATCACCATGCTCGCCCCCCGCGCCTGCCCAACCCTCTCCCCCATTGTAGCAGCGCCGTGTCTACTGGGAGCGCCGGCTGGAAGCCCGGCGCTCCCGGTGGAGGCGTCAGGCCACGCCGAGGTAGGTCTTGCGGATGAGCTCGCTGGCCATGAGGTTGGCCGCCGTGTCGGCCAGGACGATCTCGCCGGTCTGCAGCACGTAGCCGCGGTTGGCGATGGAGAGGGCCATGTTGGCGTTCTGTTCGACCATGAAGACGGTCACGCCCTGCTTGTTGATCTCCTCGACGGTGGCGAAGACGCGGTCGACGAAGATGGGCGAGAGCCCCATCGAGGGCTCGTCCATGATCAATAGGCTCGGGCGGGCCATCATGGCGCGGCCGATCGCCAGCATCTGTTGCTCGCCGCCGCTCATCGTCCCCGAGACCTGACTCCGCCGCTCCTTGAGGCGCGGGAACAACTCGAACACGCGGTCCAGGTCGGCGTCGATCTCCTTGCGGTTCGTCCGCGTGTAGGCGCCCATCTCCAGGTTCTCCAACACCGTCATGCGCGCGAAGACGCGGCGCGCCTCGGGGACGGGCGAGATACCGGCCTTGACGATCTCGCCGGTCGCCACGCCGTCGATGCGCTTGCCCCGGAAGGTGACCGTGCCCCCGCTCGGGCGCACTAGGCCCATGATCGTCTTCATCGTGGTCGTCTTGCCGGCCCCGTTGGCCCCCAACAGGCACACGATCTCGCCCTCGTCGACGCGGTAGTTGACCCCTTTGAGGGCGTGGATGGGCCCGTAGTAGGTGTGGACGTCGTTAAACTCCAGCATGCGCCTTCTTTTCCTCTCGCCGGCCCAGGTAGGCCTCGATCACGCGCGCGTCCTCCTGCACCTGGGCGGGCGTGCCCTCGGAGATTTTCTGCCCGTAGTCGAGCACAGTGACGCGCTCGGAGAGATTCATCACCACGTTGAGCTTGTGCTCGATCAGGATGATGCCGACGCCGAGGTCGCGGATGCGCCCGATGTGGTCGATCGCCTGCGTCGTTTCGGTGGGGTTCATGCCGACGGTCGGCTCGTCGAGCAGGATCAGCTTGGGATTCGAGGCCAGGGCGCGGGCCATCTCTACGTAGCGCCGATCGGCGTAGGCCAGGTTGCGCACCAGGGTGTCGGTCTGGCGCGCCAGGTGCGGGCTGAACATGCCGAGCAGGTCGTGCGCGCGCTCGCGCCCGCGGCTCTCCTCCGCTTGCGTCCAGGGCGGCTTGAGCACGTCGGTGATGATGTTGGAGCGCAGGCGCGTGTGGTAGCCCACGAGCACGTTCTCCTGCACCGTCATGTTGTTGAAGAGGCGGATGTTCTGGAACGTGCGGGCGATGCCGCGCTTGAGCACGCGGTCGGGCGAGTAGCCCGTGACGTCGTGCCCGTCGAAGATAACTTTGCCGGTCGACGGCTTGTAGAGGCCGGTTATGAGGTTGAAAAACGTCGATTTGCCGGCGCCGTTGGGGCCGATGACGCTCACGATCTGCCCCGGCCCCATGTTGAAGTCGATGTCCTGCACGGCCGATAACCCGCCGAAGCTCTTGCCCAGCTTGCGCGTTTCGAGCAGGGGCCGCTGTGATGTCATAGCGCCCACTATCCTTCCAGTGTTTAGTGACGAGTGACGAGTGTTTAGCAGCGGCGACTAAACACTCGTTACTCGTCACTCGTTACTAACCACTAATCGACGGTTTGCCGCTCGTCACGTCGTAGAGCGGCTGGTTCTCCTCGGCGAGCGTCTGCTCGTCCCGGGGGTGCAGCTCGCGCGCGCGCCGCCCGCTGGGCAGGAGCCCCTCGCGGCGGAACAGCATGATGCCCACCAGGATCGCGCCGAAGATGAGATATTTCAGGCCCTCGACGTCGAGGCTCTGCGCCACGCCGCTCTGCTGAACCCAGCCGATGATGATATCCAACAGCGAGAACTGCAGGATGCCCACGATCAAGCCGCCCAGCACCGCGCCGGGGATGCTGCCCATGCCACCGAGCACGACCGCGCACAGGATGGCCACGGAGACCTGGAAGCTGAAGTTGGACGGCTCGATCGAGCCGCTCTTGCTGCCGATGATCATGCCGGCGAACCCCGAGAAGAACGCGCCCATGGCGAAGGCGAACAGTTTGGTACGCACCAGATTGATGCCCATGCACGAGGCCGCCACCTCGTCCTCGCGGATAGCGACCCAGGCGCGGCCCAGCCGCGAGTTGCGCAGGCGCGAGGCGATAAAGACGATCAGGGCCAGCACGGCCAGTGAGAGGTAGTACCACGGCCCCGGGTCGGTGAACTGCAGCGAGCCGAGGGTCGGCTGGTCGATGCCGGAGAGGCTGTTCTGGCCGCCCGTGATGTCGGGCCAGCCGAAAATGTTGTTGGGGCCGAGGTTGCGCACGACCGACGGCACGATCTCACCGAAGCCCAGGGTCACAATGGCCAGGTAGTCCCCGCGCAGGCGCAGCGTCGGCGCGCCCAGGATGACGCCGAAAAGGGCCGCGATGAGCGCGACGATGGGCAGAAAAAGCCAGAAGTTGGCGTGGATGCCGATGTCGGGGCCCATGCTGAACAGGCTGTAGCCGCCGATGTTGATGTTGACCCGCGCGTTCGGCTGGAACTGCGCCGAGGCGATCATGCCGAAGGCGTAGGCGCCGATGGCGTAGAAGGCGGCGTAGCCGAGGTCGAGCAGCCCGGCGTAGCCGACCACGATGTTGAGCCCCAGCGCCAGGATAGCGTAGCTCATGGCGAACACGGCCGTGTCGACCTGGCTGGTGTTCCCGTCCAGCACCGGGAACAGCCCGGCCAGGACAAAGAAGATCAGCCACGGCAGGACCGTGCGCAGCCACGGGGGCAGATTGTACCAGGGCGCGGGCATGCGCAGGCCGCGCGCCCGGCGGGTCTCCGCGGACGCGCGCCGGGGAGCCGCGACGGCGTTGGCGCCGGGCGCGGACGCGCTGACACGTTGCTGTTCGACGTTGGACATCACGCTTTCTCCACGATCGCGGCCCCGAGCAGGCCGGTCGGCTTGAGCACGAGCACCAGGATGAGCACGGCGAAAACAACCGTCTCGGCCCACTGGATGCCGCCGCCGTTGGCCTGCTGGCTCACGAACGCCTCTAGCAGCCCGATCGACAGGCCGCCGAGCATGGCACCGCGGATGTTGCCGATGCCGCCGAGCACGGCCGCCGTGAAGGCCTTGAGCCCGGCGATGAAGCCCATGTCCCAGGTGATGTGTGTCACGTACATGCCGTAGACCACGCCGGCCGCCCCCGCGAGGGCCGAGCCGACGAAGAAGGTGACGGCGATGATGCGGTCGACGTCGACGCCCATCATCATGGCCGCCTCGCTGTCCTGCGCCGTGGCGCGCATGGCGCGGCCGATGCGCGTGCGGTTGACGAACTGGTCGAGCCCGACCATCAGGACGAGCGCGGCGACGACCACGAAGATGATGCCCGTGCTGACCGGCGTGCCCGCGATGTAGACGTTGGTGGTCGGGATCAGCGGCGGGTACGGCTTGACGGCGTCGCCCTGCCAGACGCGCATGCCGTTGGCCAGGATGTAGGAGACGCCGATCGCGGTAACGAGCGGCGCCAGCTTGGGCGCGTTGCGCAACGGGCGGTAGGCCAGGCGCTCGATCAACACGCCCAGGATGCCGCAGCCGATCATGGCTACAAGGAGGGCCAAGATCACGGCCGCGACGAGGGCGACGCCGCCCAGCGTCGACACGGTCGCGCCGAAAACGGCCTCGACGGCCAGCACGGAGAGGAAGGAGCCGACCATGAACACGTCGCCGTGTGCGAAATTGATGAGCTCGATGATGCCGTAGACCATGGTGTAGCCCAGGGCGATCAGGGCGTAGAGGGCGCCGTATGCTAGCCCCAGGGACAGGAAGGCGACGACAATGCCCATGGACCATCCTCAACTAGTGTTTAGTGACTAGTGACTAGTGGTTAATGATTAGTGACTGGGAATGGCTGGCGATCACTTGATTGTCCGCCCGTAGCCCGTAGATCGCGCCGGGACGCACAGCTGTCGCGCGCTGTGCATAGAGGCTGGCTCTAAGGCAGGCCCGGGGTACTCGCGGGAGTACTCCGGGCCCGGCATGCTACGGGTACGGGCCGCCAGGGGCTGGCGCTACAACAGTAGGGTTCGCGCCCTGCCAGGCGATTTCGATCGCAGGCCTCCGCCGTCTACGAGGCGGCGGGGGCCAGGGCGACAAAGGTCCACTTGGCGCTGGCCCCCGTGCCGGAGGCGCGATAGACGCTGATGTCGCGGTTGCTCGAGTCGCCGTTCTTGTCGAACGAGACCTGCCCCGTCGCGCCGCGGTAGTCGCTCGTTCCCGCCACGTTGCGGGCGATGGTCTGACGGAGGGCCACCGTCATAGGGTTGCCGACCTTGATCTGCCCGCCTTTGACGGCCTTGGCGAACGCGCGGATGATCACGTTGGCGGCGTCGTAGGCGTAGATGTCGTAGCCCTCAATCGAGCTGCCGGGGAACTGCGCCTTCTTGGCCGCCACGAAGCTCTGCGCGTAGGGTGAGGTCAGCGCGTTGCGCCCCACGTTGCTCGCCAGCGCGCCCTGCGCCCCGCCCTTGGACGAGCCCTTGATGAAGTCGGTGGCGAAGATGCCGTCCCCGCCCATGAACACCACCTTGGAGAGGCCGGCGCTGCGCAGGTCGTCGGCCAGGATCTCGGCGCCGCCCTTGGAGCCGTACTCTCCGCCGAAGAACACCAGGTCGGGCTTCTTGGAGGCGATGGTGGTGGCCAGGCTCTGCGCGCTGGCCGAGATGTTCTGGGCGTCGAGCGAGCTATGGCCGAGCACGTTGAGGCCGAGCATCTTGGCCTCCTGCTCGAAGTAGTTGGACAGGCCGATGCCGTAGATGCCCTGGTTGTCGGTCACGAAGATGTTCTTGAAGCCGGCCTTCTTGGCGTAGCGGGCGTCGCTGCGGCCCTGGATGATGTCGGTGGTACACGTGCGGAAGTAGGTGATGGGGGCGCCCGAAATGGCCGAGGCCGGCTCGTAGAGCGCGCGCTTGCTCTTGACGGTCAGGTCGGGGTTGGTGTTCGACGGGCTGATCTGCACCAGGCCGGCGCGGTTATAGGTCGGCTCGGAGACCTTGGCGGCGGAGCTATTGAGCGGGCCGACCTCGCCGATGACGCGATTGTCGTTGATCAGCGCGCTGGCGTTCTGGGAGTCCTTCTGCCCGCTGTGCTGCCCGTTGATGGTGTCGTCGAGCGACTGGATGTCGAAGGTGACCCCCGGAACAGTGTGGTTCTTGTTGGCCTGCGCGACGGCCACCTGGACGGATTGTTTGATGCCGTTGGAGAGCTCGGCGAGCTCGTTGTAGGGCAGCGAGATACCGATCTTATAGGTGAACGAGGAAGCGGCGCGCGGGCGCGCGGACCCCGCGGCGTGGACGGTGCTGGCGAGGCTCGTGAGCACGGCGCCCGCGGCGAGCGCGCGGGCGAGGCGTGTGGCGCGTGGAGACATTCGGTTCCTCCTGATAAACAGTGTCGTGATGGTCGTCGACGATGCGACGGACGATACAGTGGGCCTGAACTTAGATAAGGAAGCGCGAACAGACGGGACTGCGATCGCGCCGGCGCTCCTCGCGCGGGGCGGCCGATCGATCTAGATCATCTCGGGCGCTTCAGGCGCTGGCAACCCTCCTTACTACACCGCCCCGTGCCCACTCGCGCGGCGTCGCGACCCGAAAACAATAGATGAGAACGCAACAACGTCGATGCGGCCGCGTCGATACAACAGCGGGAGCCCGGCACGGGTTCGCAGACGTAGCCAACTTATACTGGAAAGAGGACGACTTGTCAAACGAACGCGAAGCTCCTGGCCGCCCGGTGAGAACTGATAGCCAGTAGCTGACAGCTAGCTTGCGCACCCTTCTTGCAACCTGTAGGCCCGTTTGCTACAATCTCTCTTGGAGTTAGCACTCTCGCCCCGAGAGTGCTAACGACTGAGAGAGAAGAAAATAGGGTAGCCAGGAGGAATCGACGTTGACAACCGAAACGAAGGTCAGCATCAAGCCGTTGGGCGACCGCGTGGTCATCCGCCCGGCGCAGCGCGAGGAGGTCACGGCGAGCGGCGTGATCCTGCCCGACACGGCCAAGGAGAAGCCCCAGCGCGGCACCATCCTCGCGGTCGGCCCCGGCAAGGTCGGTGACAACGGCCAGCGCACCGCGCTCGAGGTCACCGCGGGCGCCGAAGTGCTCTACGCCAAGTACGCCGGCACCGAGGTCAAGGTCGAGGGCGAGGATCTGCTCATCGTGAGCGAGAAAGACATCCTAGCCATTGTCTAGTGGGTCGTTGTTCGTTGTTCGTGTTTAGGGCGTAGAGGCTCCGGCCGACGCGCTGACCACTCCCAGCGACACTCATCACCAATCACCAGTCACCAGTCACTAGATCACTGAACACGTAGGAGGAAGAATGGCCAAGCAACTAGAGTTTTCCGAGCCGGCGCGTCGCTCATTGATGGCGGGCGTCGACAAGCTGGCGAACGCGGTCAAGGTAACGCTCGGCCCCAAGGGCCGCAACGTGGTGCTCGACAAGAAGTTCGGCGCGCCCACCGTGACCAACGACGGCGTGACCATCGCCCGCGAGATCGAGCTCGACGACCCCTTCGAGAACATGGGCGCCCAGCTCGTCAAGGAGGTCGCCACCAAGACCAACGACGTGGCCGGCGACGGCACCACCACCGCCACCGTGCTCGCCCAGGCCATCGTCCACGAGGGCCTGCGCAACGTGGCCGCCGGGGCCAACCCGATGATCCTTAAGCGCGGCATCGACAAGGGCGTGGACGCCATCATCGAGGAGCTCAAGCGCATCTCCAAGCCGGTCAACACGACCGAGGAGACCGCGCAGGTCGCCGCGGTGTCGAGCCAGGACGAGTCGGTCGGCCAGATGATCGCCGAGGTCATGAGCCGGGTCGGCAAGGACGGCGTCATCACCGTCGAGGAGTCGCAGGGCCTCGGGCTCGAGCAGGACTACGTCGAGGGCATGCAGTTCGACCGCGGCTACGTGTCGCCCTACATGGTCACCAACGCCGACCGCATGGAGGCGGCGCTGGAGAATCCGCACATCCTGATCACGGACAAGAAGATCAGCGCCATCGCCGACATCCTGCCCGTGCTCGAGAAGCTCGTGCAGGTGTCCAAGACGCTGGTGATCATCGCCGAGGACGTGGACGGCGAGGCCCTGGCTACCCTCGTGGTCAACAAGCTGCGCGGCACCATCAACGTGCTCGCGATCAAGGCTCCCGGCTTCGGTGACCGCCGTAAGGCCATGCTCGAGGACATCGCGACGCTCACGGGCGGCCAGGTCGTCTCCGAGGAGGTCGGTCTCCGGCTCGAGAACGTGTCCATCGACATGCTCGGCCAGGCTCGCCGCGTGACGGCGACCAAGGACAACACGACGATCATCGAGGGGGCCGGTTCCCCCGAGGCGATCGAGGCGCGCACCAAGCAGATCCGCACGCAGATCGAGGACACCACCTCGGACTTCGACAAGGAGAAGTTGCAGGAGCGTGTGGCCAAGCTCGCCGGCGGCGTGGCCGTGATCAAGGTCGGCGCGCCGACCGAGGTCGAGCTCAAGGAGAAGAAGCACCGCATCGAGGACGCGCTCTCGGCCACGCGCGCCGCGGTCGAGGAGGGCATCGTCGCCGGCGGCGGCACGGCCTTCATCAACGCGCTCCCCGCGCTCGACACCCTGAACCTGCAGGGCGACGAGAAGACGGGCGTGGACATCCTGCGCCGGGCGTTGGAGGAGCCGCTGCGCCAGATCTCGTACAACGCCGGCGCCGAGGGCTCGGTCGTCGTCGCGGCGGTCCGGGGCTTCGAGCCCGGTAAGGGCTACAACGCCGCGAGCGGCGAGTACCAGGACATGTTCCAGGCGGGCGTGATCGACCCGGTCAAGGTAACGCGCTCGGCGCTGCAGAACGCGGCTTCGATCGCGGGCATGCTGCTGACGACCGAGACGATCGTCACCGACCTTCCTGAGAAGGCCGGCGCCGGCCCGGCCATGCCCGCGGGCGGCATGGGCGGCATGGGCGGCATGGACTACTAGGCCGCCCGGGCGATCGGATTGGGGGCGCGACGGGTCCCGCCGATCGACCAGGGACACGGATGCCACGCGAGGAGGGGGCCCGGCGCATGCGCCGGGCCCCCTCCTCGCGTGGCATCGGGTACCATATCTGTATATGCACCCACCCCTTCCCCACCGGGCGCGACGCCGTTGATCGCCTGGTGACGCGCCCGGTGACGCGCCCGGTGGACGGGGAGGGGTTCCTACGCGGATCTCCGCCTCGAGTCGCATCGTCCAGCGGGGGGGACGCGTGAGCGAGACGTCCACCGAGGAGGTCACGCGGGTCTCCACGCTCGAACTCTTCTTCGACCTCGTGTTCGTCTTCACGATCACGCAGCTCACGGCAGTTCTGTTTGCGGACCCGACGGGACGGGGGCTGCTTCGGGTCGCGCTCATGCTGGGCGTCATCTAGTACATGTACGGTGGCTACGCGTGGCTCACGAACGCGGTCGCCCCCGATCGGGCGGGCCGCCGGTTGCTCTTGCTGGGCGGCATGGCCGCCTTCCTGGTCCTGGCGCTGACGATCCCGCGGGCGTTCTCCGGGGGCGGCCCGGCCTTCGGGCTGGCCTACCTCGCGGTGGTCTCCGTGCACGCGGCCCTGTTCACGCGGGCCGCGTCGGGAGGCGTCGTGCGGGCGATCCTGCGCCTCGCGCCGTTCAACCTCGCGTCCGCGCTACTGGTCCTGTTGGCGGGAGCCGTGGGCGGCGCGGCGGAATACGTGGTGTGGGCGCTGGCCCTCGCGCTCCAGTGGGCGGCCGGGCGCGTGGCCAGCGCCGGCGGCTTCGAGATCGCCCCGGCGCACTTCGTCGAGCGCCATGGCTTGGTCGTGCTCATCGCCATCGGCGAGTCGGTGGTCGCGGTCGGCTCGGGCGCGCTGCGGGAGCGTGTCGACGCGCCGCTGGCGGGGGTCGCGGTGCTCGGCCTGCTGCTCAACGCTTGCTTATGGTGGACCTACTTCGGCGGCGACGACGGGCGAGCCGAGCGCGCGCTGGCCGGCGCGCCGCCGGAGGGACGACCCGCCCTGGCGCTCACGGCGTTCGGCTACTGGCATCTGCCCCTGCTGCTCGGGGTCGTCGCCGTCGCGTCGGCGCTGCGGGAGGCCACCGGCCATCCCTTCGCGGGCCTCGACGGCGCGCGGGCGCTCGCGCTGGCCGCCGGGGTCGCGCTATTCTTGCTCGGCGACGCGCTCTTCCGCCGCTCGCTGGGGATTGGATCGGGCCGCTGGCGGACCGCGCTAGCGGCGCTGGCCCTCGCGACGATCCCGCTCGGGGTAGCAGTCGCGGCCGTAGCGCAGCTCGCCGCGCTGGTCGGGCTGCTGGTCGTGGGTTTCGCAGCGGAGTACGCGGCGGCCAAACCGGCGGCCAAGGGACAGGCCTGACCGTGTCCGCCGATCCGTCGGAGTTTCGCGCGCTCAGGCGCCCCGCGCGAGGAAATCGACGACGATCCTGGCGTACACCGAGAGAGCCAGGTAGATGCCCGCCATGTGCTCGATGGCCACGATGCGCCGGTTCGTCGCGCCGGCGATCGTCATCGTCGCGACGGGGACGAATTCGTCGAAGAGCGGGCTGACGGTGAGGATGCGGCCCTTGTCGGCGGACGTCAGCCCACCGATCCCCTCCTCGCAGCGCAGCACCGACGGCTTGAAGAGGCGCCGATTCCTGGAGTGGTCCAGCGACGGATACACACCTTCCCCCGCGCGCAACCGGCCGCACACGCTCACCACGCCCTGTATGGCGTCGCGTCGCGAGAAGAACGCGTTCAGCACTGCGCTGGCGCCCGCGCTCGTGCCGAGCAAGGAAACGTGCTTCCCGTCGGCCAATAGCCCATCGATATACTCGCCCAGCCTGTCCAGCCGCGGCGCGAAGTCGTCGACGTGTCCGTACCAGCCGAAGCGCACGATGTGGGGGATGAGACCGTATCGCTCGACCCAATTCCTCGTCAGCCACCGCAACCCTGCCGGGTTATCGCTCAGCCCAGGGACGATGACCACATGGCGCTCTCTATCCATCACCTGAACTGTATACCAGATAGGGCCCGAACAGCCTACCCCCCATACTTGCTCCCCAGGGCTCGTGAATTATCCAAAATGACGGGGAGGAACGCCGTGCGATGGTCCGATCAGGTGTCACCCACACAGCGTCTCACCGTAGGAGTTCATCCCCACTATGCAGTCTACCGCTGTGCTCACCC
>JAABUM010001698.1_pt1 | contig 31802 bp, 29 predicted proteins | sample 5559161 | NCBI WGS metagenome assembly JAABUM01 (sample SAMN10711868, study PRJNA513369) | rock metagenome | isolation source: Antarctica rocks | place: Antarctica: Victoria Land, Siegfried Peak nord
TCTCGCACCTCGCGCCACAGGTGGTACCGGCCAATGGTCTCCACCCGCGTCCAGCCCTCCTCCTCGGGGCCGGCCAGCAGGCTGGCCGGGCGCGGTTGCCCGTGCCATAAAGCGGTCAGGTCGGCGGTGGCCATCTCCACGCCAAGGCGCAGGATCGTGCGCGGGGACGGGAGCCCCACCACCTTGACGCCCCGGACGAGGCGGCGGCCGTCGCCGGTGCCGCAGGTGAGCGCCCACACGATGGAGCTACCGCCAACCAGGGTGATGAGAAGCGATAGTTGGGGGATGAACATCGAGGCCACCAGCGACACGAGCGCGATCCCGAGCGCGAGCGGGAGCGTCCCGCCCGCGCGCTCGTCGTGGTCCTGGAACTCACCGGCGATGCGCGAGAACTCGTACCAGGGCATCCAGGTATGCCACTGGATGCGTGCCCGGAACGTGGGCCGCCTCATAGGCTTTCTCATGCTGTGTCTCCTTAAACGTGCGTTTCCGTGACTAAGGGCGGACAAAGCCGGTCGCCCATTTCTTGGCTGCCCCTACAGCCGTACCGATGCCGACATCGGTGACGGACGAGGCGACGGCGCCAATGGTGGCCCCCGCCCCCCCAACGAGACCGCCCACGACGGCGGGCATCTTGTAGAGCAGTAGCGTGAGGCCGAGGGCGCCGAGCGCGGCCGAGAAGCCGCCGAACTCGCTCATGGGGCCGCCGGCGGCGAACATGAGCGCGATCAACTTGAGCGCCACGGCGTAGCCCACCGGCCACAGGGCGATGCTGATGAAGAGGCGCGCCCAGCTCTTGGCGATGGTGTCGAAGTAGGGGCTGACGAACAGGGCGAGCGCGAGCGGCCCGACGATGTAGAGGCCGCCCAGGATGCCCTCCCCGAACATGCGGACCACCACGGAGAGCACGACGATGATCCAGCCCACGATCATCACGAGCACGTCGAGGATGCCGGTGAACGAGAGGGCCGTGTGGACGGCGAGGATGGCCCCCCGGATCGCTGTCCAGGCGCTCTCGCCCTGGGCCAGGGGGAAGCTATTGATCGTGTCCGTGGCCACGTTGAGCGCGACGAAGCCGAAGCTCATGAGTTGCGGGTAGCCCAGGATGAGCCCCGTCACCACCACGCCCCGGCGCAGTGGGCTGGTGAGCTGCGTGAAGTCACCCACGCCGAGCTGTTCCAGGTAGCGCGCGAAGACGCCGACGATGAGGAAGCCGAAGAACAGGACGCCGGCGAGTTGTTGGAGGGCGGACTGGAAGCGGCGCAGGCCGTCCCATTGAAGCACATGGGGGTCGGCGATGTTGGGATGGTAGGTCAGGTCGTGCGCGAAGGGCGCGACCATGGCCGTCCACTCGTCGCTGACGTTGTGCTCGATGGGCGAGAACAGCCCCACGACCAGGCCGTTGAGCGCGCCGCCGATGGCCCCGAAGACGGCGACGGCGAGGCCGCCGAGGTCGGGGCACCACTGGATGAGCCCGCCCAGGCAGTAGTGCGGGGCGCTCCCCCCGCTGTCCTGGTAGCCCTGGCCGGCGACGACGGTGAACAAGGCGATGGCGCTGGTATGGTTCGCGCCCACGGCCCGGATCTCGTGGCCGCCCGTCGGCGCGTCGGCCGGGATCGTCACGTCGAGGCGGGCGTGGCCGGCGTCGTCGGTCTCGCTTGTGGCGAGGGCGTGGGCATCGTTGTCCCAATAGAGGGTGAGGGCCGTGTTGGGCGGAAAGTCGGAGCCGGCCGCGACGATGGCCGTGGTGGTCAAGCCCGACGTCGCGGAGAGCGCCAGCGCCGGCTTGTGCGTGGCCGTGGGCGAGGGGTAGGGCGTGTAGGTCGCGGCCGGGGTGTTGGTCGGGTAGGGCGTCTGCGAGGGAATTGACGTCGCGGTGTCGGTTGGCGTGGGACTCGCGGCCGCGACGGGCAGCGCTGGCCCGCGCACGGTCACGGCCAGCACCACGCCCAGCGCCAGGGCTACGCCCAGGGTGCGTAAACGGGAAGGGGTCATCGCTCGGCCTCCTTGTTGGCGAGGTACCGGATGGCGGCCGCCACGCTACCGAGACGGGCGACGGCGGCGTTGCGCGCTGGTACGTCGGTCCAGGTCTCGGTGGTGAAGGCCCAGTATTCGAGCGGCGGGGCCATGACGCCGACCAGGCCGCGCCGCCGGCTGCCGTCCTTGGCTTGGCGGAACAGCATCATCTGCCCCTCGTGCAGCCCGGTCAGCGTGTGCGCCTCCTCGACCGCGCATTGCAGCGTGCGCGCGGCCCACTGCGCCGTGTCCTCGGTCTCGCGCACGTCGGCCAGGCGGAAGACACATTTGAGCGAGGCGGCGTCGAAGATCGGCTTGGTGCCGGGCCGTATGGCCTCGCTGAGTTGCTGCGAGGCGAAGGCGAGGATGAGCCCGATGTGGCGCGAGCGCTTGGCCCAGTTGGTCAGCTCGGCGCCGGCCTTCATGAACTCGGAGAGGAACCAGCCCTCGTCGATTGCCAGGAACTCGGCGCTGGCCCCGCGCGTGGCGTCGAAGGTCGATTTGGCGCGGTGGGCCATGGCGTCGGTGATGGTGAACAGGGTCAGGGCATAGAGGCGCGGGGCCAGGCCGTCGAGGTTCCAGCAGAGCACGTCGGCCCCGACGTCCACCCGCGTCGGGCGGTCCACCAGGGAGGCGTAGCGGCCCTCGCCGCCTGCGGGGTCGTCCGGGTCGGTGACGTACTGCAAGAGCGTGGCGTGCAACTTCTCCAACAACTCTTGCTTGCGCGCGGTCAGGCCCGCCTCCCGCGACAGCCGCCCGACGTGGGCGACAAGCTCCCGTTCGAGGGGCGCGTCCCCCCGCAGCAGGGGCCGCTCCTCCCCCGGCACGACGCCGTGTGCGCGATAGACGGCCTGGATGGCGCGGTCGAGCACTCCGCGCACCTCGTCGTCGAGGTCCTGCCCCGGATTGCAGAGCATGATCTCGTGGGCGGCGATGAGGAAATCGACCTTCCGGGCCAGGCGCATCCCGGTCGGCAGGTCCCACAGGTTGATGATGGGCGGGTCGGCCTGCCCCTCCGCGCCGGGCTCGATGTAGGTGCCGCCGCACAACTCGACGAAGGGCCGGAAGTGGTCGGCGCGGGCGATCAGCGTCACGCGCTGACCCCGGTAGCGCGCCCACAGCGCGCAGCGCAGCAGCCACATCGTCTTGCCCATGCCCTGCGCCCCGGTCACGATCATGACGCTGGTGGAGAGGGTCTGGTGGATCAGGTCGAGCAGGACCAACTCGTGGCCCGTGGAGGTGAAGCCCACGGGGAAGCCGGTCGGCGTGCCGGGATTGTGGGCCAGGTAGGGCAGTCCGTTGCCGATGACGGCCGTGTGCCACCGCTTGGCGCGACGGCGGGCCGTGTTCTGCCCGAGCGGGAGGCTGGCCTGCCAGAGGGGCTTCTGATAGCCGCGCCCCTTGCCGGGTTGGATGCCCAGGCGCGTGCCAATGAGTGAGAGCGCGCGGCGGCGGGCCGTGTCCAACTCCTCGACCGTGCGGGCGTGCAGGGTCAGGACGACGGTGGAGAGGGCCAGGCCCTCCTCGGCGCTGTGCAACTCCTGGGCTAACGCCTCGGCCTCGGCCTTGTTGTCCTCGTCGTCGAGCGAGGGAAGCTTCTTCTTCTCGTAAGCGCGACGGACCGAGGTGGCGAACGCCTTGCGCTTGCGCAGGACGCGGCCGCGCTCACGCAGGTTGTCCAGGCCGCGCAGGTGCCAGGAGAGGCGCGCGTTACACTCGATGGCGATGAGGTCGGCGAAGGCGCCGGGGTTGGTCAACTCCTTGGAGCCCAGGAAGTAGAGCGTGCAGGAGTACAGCGCCGGCGTCCCGTCGGCGGCCAGGCCGTGCTCGACGTGGCGGCGGCGCTCGCGCCAATACGCCGGCGTGAGGGCGGCGGCCAGGTTCTCACTCTCGGCGTCGCAGGTGACGGCCAAGTCGGCGGGTTGGGGCGTGCCGGGGTTGGCCGCGCGCCAGAGGAAGGCGAGCGTATCGACGCGGCGCAGGCGGCGCGCGGGCAGGTCCGACGCTTTGAGCTGGGTGAGTGTGTCGTCCACGGCGGCGTCGAGGCCGCGCCGGTCCACGGTCTCGGGGCCGCCGCGCCGAACGCCCATCTGATCCCTGAACTCCTCGACGAGGCCGGCGAGGCCGCCCTTGCGCTCGGGGGCCGGGGCGACGACGGCATAGCCGGAGAGGTCGGGGACGTGCGTGCGGGCGACTTCCCCCTTGACCCAGGCGAGCGTGTCGGTGGCGACGCCGGACAACTCCGAGTCGTCGGTCGTGACCAGGGCGCGCATGCCGGCGATGGCATCCTCGGGCGCGGTCGGGGTGCTCTCGATCACGGCCTGCAAGGGTTGGGCGTGGGCCAGGCCGTGGACGAGGGCGGCGAACTCGCGGCAGACGCGCTCCTGGTCGTAGGGGCCGAGGGCCGAGAGGTTGAGGAAGGCGTCGACGCGCACGACGGCCAGGCACGTCCCGTCCGCGAAGACGATGGTGCCGTCCGGCTCGACGGCGAACGTACCGGGGCCGGACGGCAGCGGGAGCGGCGTGCGCGGACGGCCCGATCGTGTCGCGTGTGGGTCCGTGGCCTCCTCGCTGGCGCCGCGCCGGCGTTTGTGATTGTTACGCTCCGTGACGGGCTCAGCGGCCAGAGAGGGCGGCGACGACGGCCCGGAGCGCGGCGGCGACGCGGGCGCGGCCGCCGCGCGCACGGCGCACAGGCGCGCCAACGGCGTGCGGGCGGCGGGTCGGGAAGAGGATGGGGTGGGCGTGGGTGCCATGGGCGGGCTCCTTGCGGTAGATGTGGCGGCGAAAGCTATAGGTCAGGTGCTGGCGCACGACGGGCTCGCGGGTCGGGTCGGCGGCGGCATAACACAGGACGGCGGCGATCCCGCCGGCGAAGCCGGTCAGGATCACGCGACCGGCGAGGACGCCGAACGACGCGGAACCGGGCAGGTAGCCGCTCGCCCACCAGAGGGCAACGGCGAAGAAGGCGGCGGCGAGCAGCGCCACGGTCTGCGGGATGGTGAGGTTGGCCGGGCCGCGCCAGGGCTGGTTGGGCACGCGCGGGCTGCGGCGGTTGCGCTGGGTGTGCAGCGACTCCATGGGCGATCTCCATAGAAAAAGGCGGCGGACGCCAGCCGTTCGACGTGGCCGGGTCCGCCGCCGTCAGTGAGCGGCCGGCGTGCTCCTAAATCTGCGCGCCGGTCTTGTTGGCGAGGGCGGCGGCGAAGACGCGGATCACGAGCATGAGGATCATGCCGATCCAGGCGCCGCGCGTGATGTCCGCGCCGTGGCGGTAGCCGAGGACGCCGGCGGTGGTGCCCATGCCGGTGCCGATGATGCCCAGGCCCACCGCCCCGAGGACGAACTGCAAGCCATAGGCGTTGATGAGCGTGATGAGTTGGTCCATGTCGTGTTCTATCCTTGCTGTTGAGCTACGACGCGTGATGTGTAAGCCAGATGGTCGTCCCAGCCGTCGTCGGAGAGGAGCGTCAGGCGTTGGCCGGTGTGTTCGCGCGTGACCTCGACCTGCCAGGCCCAGGCCGTCGGCCACGCACGGCGCACGGCGACGATGACATAGCCTGCCGTCGCGGCGATCCGGCCGGCCAGGGCGTGCGCCTGCCCCTCGTCCATCGTGTGCGGCCCCCCTTTCTCGTGTGGTAGCCCGCCCGCGCTTGCGCACGGAGGCCTCGACCTGCTACGGTTACGGGCAGAGACACGCGTCGGTCCGCCGCCCGCCATCGTCTACTATATACGTTTTGAAAACATAGTAGACGCTTGATCCAGTGTATAGCATGGATGCGGGGGTGTCAATGTATGCGTGTCGTTGACGGCGTGATCACGGCGCCGCTACTGTATATCGTGGGCGGGGAGATGCCGCGCAGAGGGAAAGAGCCGGGGGATGAGGGTGCCGGCGCCCTCTTTGCCGAGCGCCTGAACAGCCTCTTCGCCACGCGCGTCAACCCCGCGACGGGCCACCCCTACTCCCTGCGCGAGGTGAGCGACGGGACCGGGGGCCTCGTGTCGCGGGCCTACCTCTCGACGCTGCGCCGGGGTATCGTGGCCATGCCCGGCCTGCACATCGTCGAGGCGCTGGCTACCTTCTTTACCGTCCCCACCGGCTACTTCCTCGGCCACGACATCGGCGACATACCGGGGGCGAGCCCGCCGTCCGTCGATGATGAGGGCGTGACCGACGAGGACGCCACCGTGCGTCAGGCGCTGGCCGATCCGATGGTCCGGGAGATCGCGCTCAAGGTGAAAGACTTCGGCCCCGAGGAATGGAAACTTATGATCGGGATGGTCGAGAGCCAAATGGCGCTACGCCGGCTTGCGGAGGAGCGGGCGCGCGCGGCCGGGGCGTCGCCCCCGCCCGACCCATCACCGCCGCCCTCGTCGCCGCCCCCGCGCAACATCTCGACCGCACGCCGCCGCACCAGGAGGCGCGGTGACGCGGGGGATACGGGCGCGGAGGGGGACACGACCGAGTGAGGACAAGCACCGGCCATCCTCTTTCCAAGTAGGCTGACGTCGCGGGCGAGCGGCTGGGGTAGGAGGCGCGGCACGATTACTTCTTGCGGTGAGGATCAAGAAGGGATGACGATGCAACAAGAGGCTGAGTCGGGCCTTTCGCTCGATGAGCAAACCTATCGGCGCGAGTTGGGGGATGGATTGCTTCTACGGTGGTCGGCGCCGGGCGACGTCGAACGCCTCGTCACACTGTTCTGCGACGTCTTCCAGCCGCACGAGGAGGCGCCGCCCGAGCAATACTGGGTGCGCGACATGATGGGCAGTCACCACCCGCACATCAGCGGCCATGATTTCGCCGTGGTCGAAGAGATCGCGACGGGCAGGATCGTCGCCTCGACCGGCTTGTTCGCCAACCGGGTGAGCTACGATGATATCCCGTTCATGTTGGGGCGAGCCGTGATCGTGGCCACCGAGGCCGCGTACCGCGATCGCGGCTTGCAGCGCGCCATCTTCGGCCTGATCCATGCGCGCAGCGCGGCGCGCGGGCACCTGGTGCAAGGTATCACGGGCATCCCCTATTACTATCGGCAGTTCGGCTACGAGTATGCCATCGACTTGGAGTGGATGCGGCATGTCTACGTCGCCGCTATCCCTCCCCTGCCCCCAGGGGAAGCGGTCCCCTACGCGCTCCGCCCGGCGACGGAGGAGGACATCCTGTTGCTGGTGGATCTCTCGACGCGCGAGCGGGCACGCTGGCAGGTCGCGACGGTGCTGGACGAGCGCGCGTGGCGCTGGATGGCGTTGGAGTCCGATCCGGCGGGGCGCAACCCAGGGGTGGCCTACGTGATCACGACGGCCGAGGGTGCGGACATCGGCTATATGCTGCTCAGCCGGGGACGACCGCGTGACTCGTTAGGCATCTGGGGGATGGCCGTCAAGGAAGGGGTGTCCCTGATCGAGGTCGCCCCACACGCGCTGCGCGCCGTGCGTGATCTCGTCCTCGCGGGCGCCTTCCCCTCCTACCGACAGGATACGCCGCCGTTTGCGCGCTTCCGGTTAGAGATGGGGCCGGGCCACGCGCTCTTCGACGCGCTCGGCCCCGATCTGGCCCCCCTGAGTGGGAACCGCTACGCCTGGTACGTGCGCATCCCGGATGTGCCCGTGTTCATCCGGCACATCGCGCCCGCGCTGGAGCGGCGTCTGGCGGGTTCGGCCCTCGATGGGCACACAGGCGAGCTGTGCGTCGATTTCTACCACGGCGGTCTGCGCCTAGCCTTCGATCGGGGTAAGTTGGTCACGGCGGACGAATTGCGCAAGCCAACATGGGGAGACGATTGGACCCATGCGCGCTTCCCTCCGCAGGTCTTTACGCAACTGCTGCTCGGGTACCGCAGCTATGCCGATCTGAGCTACGCGTATATAGATGCGTGGGCAGAGGGCGTCGACCGGGCCTTGTTGGAAACGCTTTTCCCACCCCGGCCCTCGTATATGCTGCCGCTGTACTAACCGCCGGCGCCGGCGTGGCTCGTTCGGTAGCCGCGCTCGGTCGCCACCACGGCGCTGCGCAGGCCCCAGGCCCAGGGGCGGCGAGGAACGCCACCAGCTCGCTGCACTCGCTCGTGGCTCGTCCCCTCCGTGTGGGCGTGTCCGGCGCGGTGTCCTCGCTACTTGGAAAAGGATGGGGCTGGGGCGATCATGGTGCTATTGGGATAAGCGCCTCGGTCGCTTCTCCATAGCACCACCCATCCAGGTCAAGCGGCGTCACGCCCAGCGCGCTAAGCATACTGTTTATCTGCTCGCGGTGCTCGGTCGCATGGTTAATGACCTGCACCATGACCACCCACGGCTCCACGAAGAACCCATCCTGCGTTTGCAGTTGACCCTTGAGCGATCTGCTTGCCTCCTCTCTCGCCAGGGCTAGCAACGCCTCCCCGCTGTTGTGTGCGACGTTCTGTAATTCGGCGAATGGCGGGGGCGCGACGGGGGCGAGCCGGTCTTCAAGCGGCAGAGTCAGCAGTCTCAGGTACCCCTGCTGCGCCGTCACAAGATGAACCAGGGTACGGCGAATGCTCCCGTGCGTGGCTGACTGCGGTTCGGCGTCAAGTTGCTCGCCACTCAGGTCAGAGCATACCTGAATAATCTGGCTATTCGCCCAATTGTTGTGCTCAAATACCTTCGCAAGCACCGTTTCAGCCATCGAAAGGCCCCTTCCCTAACGCAACCCACTAAGGCTTTCATTGAAACTGTATCACTCGGGGGTGACCGAGGGCGACGCGCTCGTGGAGTGGTGAAGGCACGCCCGCGACGCCTTTGCTAGGGTGAAAATAGCCTGCCTCACGTCGGCCGCGTCATGTCCAGGAATTCGTGCCGGCCTCCGTTCGTCTCGACCGTGGCCGTCCCGCTGGGCCGGAAGCCGGCCCGCTCGTACACGCGGATGGCGCGCCGGTTGAAGAGCGCCACGGATAAGCGGAAGTGCCGCGGGGAGAACGCCCCGCGCGCGAAGCCCAGCCCCGCCTGGAGGAAGGCGAAGCCGAGCCCCTGGCCCGTCAGGTCCGGTCGCAACCCCAGCCCGATGGTGACCGCATCGCCGTCCTGCCGGCAGGAGAAGAAACCGGCCAACTCCCCGCGCGCATCGACGACAGAGAACATCGTCTTGCCCCACGTCCAGTTATCGAGGAATGCGCGGGCGTCGTCGGGGTCTTGCGCCACGTCGTAGAACGCATACGGCCCCTCGTAGTGCCACGCCACGATGGCGTGGGCCTGCGCCGCAGTCATCGGGGTGAAGATGAAACGCATCGTCAGGCCGCTCAACCCTCCCACGGCAACATCGGCAGCCGTTGGAGCGCGGCGAGGTAGCGGGCCTCGTCGTAGGGCTGGTGGTTCTTGAGCACGTCGAAGATCTCGCTCGTCACCGCACAGGCGATCAGCCGCCGCGCTTCTTCCTCGGGGTAGCCAGCCGCCAGGAGCCGGTCGAAGGTTTGTCGTGTCTCCGGTGGCGTGCCGTCGCGCAGTTGGTTGTCCACGATCTCTCTAATGGCCGCGCCCACCGCTGGATTCGTTTCAGGCGCGTCACTCCTCCTCGCACGCGCCGACGGGTGCCGGTGCCGATGTTGTCGCCCTGTCCCTGCCATCGCTCTCTCCCTCGCCCCTGTCTCGCAACTCGCTGTGGTCATCGCTGTCGCGCATACCCACGTCGGCCGCGCGCCGTTCCTCCATCGGGGGCCACCGCTGCCGCATCGGTCGCCGGCGCGCTCCAATCCGTGACATCATGTCCTCCCCGTTATAGTACCGCGTGTGGCGCACCCTGGTACCGGCAAACGGACGCCCGGCAGAGGCTTGCTACTTGGAAAAAGAATAGACCAACTCCCCTCCCCCAAGTGCCCTGGACACGCACGTTTCCGCGCCTCTGCCCTGACTGAGGATTATTCTTATCAAGCGTAGCCAGATTGTCACGACACGCGTATACTTCCCCGTCGTTCTCTATGGGTGTTCACCATGAGTTCGTAGGGGGGAGAACCATACCCACAGGAAACCAAACACCCCACCGAGCGCGGCGATCACAAGTGTTGCATGGAGCCCGATGAGTCCCCCGAGCACGCCTCCGAGTAGTGCGCCGAGTGGAGTGGCAATCCAGCCAACGAAGCGGATACTCGCATTTGTGCGTCCCAGCAGGTGGTCGGGTGTGATAGCCTGGCGTAAGCTGACCTGATTGACGACGTAGACCATGACCCCAAGCCCCATGAGAAATTGGGCCAGCAGGAGGAGAGAGATCGCTAAGACCGTTGGCCCGCCCGCAAACGGGATGACCAAAGTTCCGAAGCTGCTGACGGTGGCACCGGCCACGATCGCCCGCCCTTGACCGACGCGTCGCGCGACGCGCCCGGCGATGAACGCGCCGAGGAACGTGCCAACGCCGGCACTGGCATAGATGAGCCCCAGGACGATCGGGCCTACTGCAAGTTCGCGGAGCACGTACAGCACGAGCACGGTGTACAGAACGCCGTCGAACAAGGCCCAGGTGCCGCTGCAGGCGGCGACCGCCCGCAAACGGGGGTCACCGAACGCAACCCGTAATCCTTCGACCAGCTCTCCCCAGATGCTCGCTCCCCAGGTCCGTCGTGACGGCATGGGCTCGGGCGCGCGGATCAGGAGCAAGGAGAAGACAGAGAAAAGGAAACTGAGCGCATCAATCCTGAGCGCGGGCGTGGCCGACACGAGCTGCACCAGGACACCGGCGAGGCCCGGACCCGCAATTTGGGCCGCCGACTCGCTGCCCTGCAGCTTGCTGTTCCCCTCGACCAAGCGTTCGTGGGCGATCACCGACGGGAGGAACGATTGGTACGCGACGTCGAAGACGAGGGAGAGGAGGCCGACGAAGAACGCCGCGACGTACAACAGGCTAAGATGGAGCAGGCCGAGGGGCGCGGCCAGCGACACGGCGCCGAGCAGGAGGGCGCGCCCGATGTCGGCGCCGATCAGCAGCGGACGTCGGCGCTGGCGATCGATCACGGCACCGATGATGAGCCCAACGAGAACATAGGGTAGATACTCGGCGACACGCAACAGCCCCATCTGGAAGGCCGAGGCGTGGAGGGCGAGGGCGGCGGTGAGCGGAAGCGCGAGGAGGGTGATCTGCGACCCGAACTGGGACATGGTCTGCCCCGCCCACAGCTTCAGGAAGTCAGGATGCCGCCACAACGTGGGGGTGCGGCGGGACGGGGGGTCATGGTGTGTTGTAGACATAGGCCCGCTCTCTATCGACTTGGGCGTGCGCAGGCGCGACGCCATGGCTGGATGGAGGTACGGTGGACACCTCGCCACAATCGCCTTGACACATGTTTGCAGTGGTCAGTGAGACGGTTTCGAGGTTTAGCCACCCGGCCATGCCGCCCTTCCACGCGTGCGGGTGGCCTGATTGGCGTGTTGGAAGGCCGCTTTTCGTCTCACCGTCCATGACACGTATGTGTCAAGTCAATCGTGGCGAGGTGTCGTACGGTGAGAGGTGCCCGGCGCCACAGGCCGGCGAGGATGAGGGCAAGGGAGAGCGACGTCTGGATGCGCAAGTACAACCCGTTTCGGAAACAATAGCGGGTGTAGGCATCATTAAGAAGCGCCATGTCCTGCCGCGTAAGCGAAGGCGTCGGGCTTACGCGGCGAGGGTGGTCACGGCGGCACCACACAGGGGGAGCCGCAAGAATCGCTTGTTCATGATGTGGAAACTATCACCTGGGATGAACTTGTGTCAAGGGACACCAATTCTTGTTTGGGTCACAGGGCTGATACGTCGCCGCCGTCACGATGAGACGTCGCGCTTAGGGAGTTTAATCAGATCCCCGCGCGCCGGGCGTGGCGTCATAGAGTGGTAGTTACCTGCGATATGAGACCGATGGAGGACGCGGTCGTAGAGCATCGGTTCGGGCGGCTGTTGCCCGGCCGGTGTGCGCGCGAGCAGGTCGGCGTCCGCCTTGAGGAAAGCGTAGACCATGCGCGTGAGCTGACCCGCGATACGGGCGATGACCACGCGCTTGCCCTTGTAGGCGCGCGTCCGCTCGTCATACGCGCATTTGCGCTCAACGAGGCGCTTGTAGATGGAAGCGAACTCGGTATCATCCTTGATGCAGCGCAGCGCGACCATGTACATGACTTGCTTCATGGTCCGCTCACCCGCGCGCGTGAGGCTCGCGCTATCCTTCGTCATCCCTGACTGGGTGACTTTCGGTGCCCACCCAAAGTAGGCCTTGAGGTGGGCAGCATCCGGAAAGTTGTCGATGTGGCCGATGGCGGCAAGGATCGCGGCGGCAGAGGTCGCGCCGATGCCGGGCAGGGCCATGAGGATGCGACCCTCCCGCGCGTGCGCGACGATCTGCCCGATCTCGGCGTCGATCTGCGCGATGTGCTCACGGATGACGGTAAGCTCCCTGATGAGTTGGCCTTGCTCGAAGGCCAAGCTGCGGACTCGCGCGCCGTCCGTGATGCCGATGCTGCGCGCGGCAAGCTCCTGGAGGTGCGCCATGTCGGCGCGGTTCGGTCCCCGCCCCCCTTTCGCGTGGCACAAGGACTCAGCGCTCGCCGTGGCGACGGCGTGGGCGGTCGGGAACGCGGCGCGTACGGCGAGGGCGATCGGCTTGTTGGGATCGACGAAGACCGTGGTGAACTCAGGGAACAACTGGTCGCAGATGGCCGTGAGCTGGTTGCGCCGCTTGGTGGCCTCATTGACCAACTCGAAGCGGTGGCCCATCATCGTTTTGAGGGCTGCAGCGGCCTCGGTGGGTGGGAGTGCCTGGCGCACGAGCTGGGCGCTGTCGCCGACCTGAATGCCCTTCTCGAGCTGATTGTAGAGGTGGTTGGCCAGGCCGAGCGCGTCGCGCTTATCGGTCTTGACGAGGCCCCGGGGGCGGGACTGGACGTGCATGACGTAGACTGTCACATCCATGTCCAGCAAGTAGCCCACCAGGGGCTTGTGGTAGTGTCCTGTCTTTTCCATCAGGACGGAGCATTGTTCCATGGGGGCGTACGCACAGATGCGGTCGATGAGGAGGCGAAAGCCCTCGCGACTATTGTCGAACGGCAGGGCGGGGCAGCCCTCGAACCGCTGGTGCCGGGAGAGCAACGTGCTCGACACGAAGCCGGCAACGTGCCGCCTCTTGCCGATATCAATGCCCACATACAGGGCGTCGTGGGCAAGAGGCGGGATGGGAGGCGACGCGTTGCGCATCGCCATCGATTGTGCTCGGACCATCGTGTCTCCCCTCACTCGGAGCATGGTCGATGGTGGTGATAGGGAGGGTAGGAGGCCGTGGATGCGTCGCTCCCAGATACATACGAGACGTCCGTCCGTACCCGACCTTCATATTCTTATGAAGGTTCCCGACCGCATCCCCCAAATAATCCTGAGGAGTCGCGCTCCAATTCGGCACAAAGGGTTTGCGTCCTCCTATTCACCGGGTAGCTGACCCCGATGCCCTCCCTCCCTCTACTATACTGCGACGGCGTGCTCCTTGTCTACACTCTTCACTTGTCTCTAGCTTTATGGCTCAGTTGCCGAGATAGCCATGAGCAAAGCGTCGCATGGCTTGCCGCCCCACCACAACACATCGTGCAGCCCGGCCCTCCCTCGTGCCAGCCACCCATCTTCCCGTAGGGATGATCCATCAGGGTTGCGTGACGTACGGCCCTAATGCCGTCTGGCGCGGGCAACCGAGCACAAGGCAAAATCCTTCTACTTGGAAAAATAAAATGGCGGCTCCTTGCCCCCGAGTATCTTTACAAGCCGGTATTCCGGCAGCTTATACTTCTACCTCCGTGACGCCTTCCCCTCTTTGTATGTATTCGGTGCGCATCCCCACGACGCCAGCGAGGTCGCCACTTTTAGGCGTGCCGCCGCGGCGGCCGCGCAGTTCCCCACCCTGAAATATCTTCGCTCTACAGGGACGTGCGCCGAATAAACATGTGCCTATTTTGCCCCTGTTTTAGGCTCTTTTGCCCTTGTATATAGTTCACGTAAACTATATAATTAGGGTGTAGGGAATAAAAAAGACGGGCCGCCACCTCCGCCAAGAGTTTTTGGGCGACCCGCCTCCTCAGACCCCCTACAAGGGAGTTCACCTTATGGTAACACAGGCCCAGGATACCTATACCCCGGCTATCCCCGCGCCCGGCGGGACACCCCCGCGCCGCGCGCTGACCCCCCAGGAGCGGGGCCGGCTCGGCGGCCAGGCGACGCTCGCCCGGTACGGCACGGAGCACTTGTATGTTATTTGTAATCCATCCGGTTGCCGCACGCCCGATCCGAGGGAGGGGTGTCGCGCAGGGACAGGAGACGATTGGCCGGCATCTGCCGCCGTATATATATACAGAGGGACGGTTATCTATGCACGACATTCGCTGGGAGTTCTACCCTTACGCCGGCGCGCACCCACACGTACGGCGGTGGCTAGAGATCGAGGCCAAGTTCAGCCGTGCGCCCAACACCATCACGGCGTACGCCCACGACCTGGATGACTATCTGGCCTTCTGCGCCCGCGCGGACATCTCTGTCGCCGGCGCGACGCGCGCGGACATCGCCACCTATGTGGATGACATGGCGCATCGGCCCAACACCAGGGGTAAGCGCATCGTCTACCCGCACTCCGGCGTTGGCCTCGCTAACGCGACGATGCAGCGCCGCGTCGTCGTCGTACGCCTCTTCTACGACTACTTGATCGGCGAGGACGCGCGCGCGGATCAGCGCAATCCCGCCGAGCGCGGGACCTACACCCCCGGCCGGGCCTTCGGTGGCGCACGGTCCCGCCGACTGCTCCCGCAATACGAGCGGCTGCCCTGGGTCCCGGGCGACGACGAGTGGGCCGCCCTCCTGCAGGTGGTATCTAGGGATACCCTCCGCAACCGGGTTATGTTCACGCTCGGCTACGATGGGGCTTTGCGCCGCTCCGAGCTCGTCGCTCTGGAGGTGCGCGATATCGCCTTCCCCCACCAGCAGGTCACGATCCGCCCGGAGGCCACAAAAAACGGGCGTGGGCGGGTGGTTATGTACGGCGCGACGACCGCCGAACTGCTGCGCCGCTACCTTGATCAGCGCGCCGACGCCGAGATCCGCGGGGGCGTCCTGTTCCGTTCCGAGTCGAATCGCAACCGTGCGCGGCCGCTCACGGTCAATACCTGGGACAAGGTGGTGCAGCGGCTGGCGCGTGAGGCGGGGGTGCCGCAATTCTCGACGCACACGTTCCGGCATCTGCGCCTGACCGATCTCGCGCGGTGCCGCAACGACATTCACGCCATCGCGGCCTACGCCGGGCATCGCAGCTTGGAAACGACCAAGCTGTACATCCGCCTGAGCGGCGGCGAGATCGCCGAGCGCGTGCGGGCGACGATGCAACAGCTTGACGCCCGTTTCGCCGCCCTGTTAGAGGAGAGCCAGCCATGACCGAACTGGACCGTACACGCGTGCCCGCCCGCATCGGCTGGGTCGCGCCCGTCGATGTGACGGCGTGCGATCGCTGCCCACGCCTGACGCCAGACGAGTGGGTGGCCCTCGACACCCTCGCCCTGCGTTATCCCGGGTGGACCGCGGCGCAGCCCGCCCTGCGAGACCTGGAGCGCGTCGTGCGCCCTCTGTACGACGCCCTGGAGCGGAGCGGCTGCCGTCAATGGTGGCGGCATGTGGCGGTGCGTGTCGTGGTGGCGGAGGTGCAGCGCCGCGGCCGGCTGTATTGGCACTGGACGGAACAAGAATGGGCCGAGACCATTGGGGCGACGGCCGCGGCCCATCAGCGGCGCCATGGCGCGCACAACCGTGGGCGCCACACGCGCCGGCATCTGGCCGTGCTAGCGTATGTCCTGGGAGGCATGCGCGACCTGTCACCGTTCTTCGCGTATCGGGCCATGCCCTGGGTGGCCCTGGCCGGGCATATCTTCGGCCTAGCTGCGGTGGAGGAGGCGGCGACGACCGTCTACGAGGCGGCCCGGAGCTGGGGTTACCGCCCGAGTGCGCGGCCCGACATCCGCATGGCCCTCACCATCGCCCTGCTGGACAACCGGAGCCCCCACCTGGCCGACCTCTCGCTCGAGCGCCTCGCCGCACTGCGCCAGCGCGCCTACACCAAGACCCTCACCGAAAACCTGGAGGTCGTGTCGCGGGCGCTGGCGCACCTGGGCCTCCTCCCCGCTCCGCTGCCCCGCCAACACAGCGCGCCGCGCGGCCCCTCCTGGGCGTACTCCGCTGCGGACGGGGTCGACCCCACGTGGCTCGACTGGGTGCGCCACTGGCACCGCGCCGCCGTCGGCCTGAGCGACCGGGCGCGGGCCCACTATGCCGGCGCGCTCTTGCGCACGGGGCGCTGGCTGGCGCAGGTCCACCCCGAGATCACGTCGCCGGAGCAGTGGACCTACGAGTTGGCGGCGGAGTGGGGGGAGATGGCGCGAGACCTGACCATCGGGCAGTATTGCGCGCAGACCGACGCACGGCAGTATCAGGGTCGCTACGGGCAACCGCTCAAGGCCGGGACCAGGGGCGCGCTGTATGTCGCCATGCGCACGTTCTTCGTCGACTTGCAGGCGGAGCCCTTTAACCTGCGCCGGCGCTTCGATCCCGTGCGGGCCTTCCGCATCCCGACCCCTATTCGGCGAGCCCTCGGGTCGAACCCGCGCACGATCGACATCCGCTGGTGGTCGATGATCGTGCATGCCGCTGTCCACCTGGACGAGACCGACCTGCCGCCGGCCCCCGCTGGCCCCCAGTATCCCCTGGCGCTTGTGCGCGCCGTGGCCATCGTCTGGTGCTACGCCGCGCTGCGCTCGGACGAGATCCGGCGTTTGGAAGTCGGCTGCGTGCGCTGGCAGCGCGAGGACGTCACGGTCGCGGAGACGGGCGATCTGCTGCCCCGGGACACGGTGTGCTTCCTGACCGTCCCGGTCAACAAGACGAACACCTCCTTCCCCAAGGCGGTTAACCCTCTCGTCGGTCAGGCCATCGCGACCTGGGAGCGCGCGCGACCGGCCAACCAGCCGCCCCTGCCCGATCGCAAGACCGGTCAACTCACGCACCACCTCTTCGCGTATCGGGGACGGACGATTGGGGAGTCGTACATCAACCACGCGATCATCCCGATGTTGCTGCGCCGCGCTGGGCTCCCCGCCGCAGACGAGCGCGGCGCCATCACCAGCCACCGCGCCCGCTCCACCATCGCCACGGCGCTGTACAACGCGCCGGATGGCATGACGATCTGGGAGTTGATGCAGTGGCTGGGGCACAAGAACCCGTGGTCGACGCAGCAGTATGCACGGGCCAATCCCACCAAGGTCGCCGTCGCCTATGAGAAGGCCGAGCGCACCAGCCGGCTGGTCGAGGTGCTCGTCGATCGTGAGGCCGACGCCGTCGGCGCCGTGCAGGTCTATTACGTCCTGGGCGACCACGGTCTGTGCGGCAATGCCGAGTGGTACACCTGCATCTACCGCATGGCGTGCGTCAAGTGCCCCTTCTTCATCCCGCATGACCAAGCCGCGATCATTCGGAGCCGGGACACGGTGGAGATGTTCCTTAAGAAGGTGCAACTCACGCCTGAGGAGATCGTCGCGGTCGAGGACGACCGCGACAAGATGACCGAGACGCACGAGCGCACTCGCAATGTGCCGTTCCCGCACACGCTCCACCAACGAGCAAAGGGCGCGGCGACCCGCGGCATCCCGCTCACCATAATCCATGGGCCGACAGATTAAGGTCGTCCGGGCCCGTGGCGAATGGGCCGGAGTGCGGCTAGCGCAGGCCCACGAGCCATGGGCACCGGGCGAAACCGCGTGTCAGCGCGACATCTGTACACGGCGACGTAGAATTGACCCATCTGCGCCAAGATAACATGACCCTTCTTTTTCAAGCAGTTCGTACCTGGCGTGTGCTCTCATCTCTGGTGGATGCTGAGCGACGCGGTCGCCAGGCGGGCTCACGGGGGGTCAAGCTAACTTGGCGTTAGTGGGTCAAAAATAAATCGCCCTTGACACATCGGTCCCCTTGACGCCCACTCCCCGTCATACGGGGAGTGGGCCGTGGTGTGCCGCGTCGATCGATGAAAGGAGTCGACGCGCCAGATCGGGGGATCGTCTTTCGGGGAGGCTGGCGCAGTCGGTATCTCCGTTGTTGTCATCGCTCTCGTCTGGCGACGCGTTGGGAGGGATTCATCCACCCACTTCTGCAGGCGTTCCCGCCGCGTCCAGCGCCATCGCCGCACTAACGCGGACATCACGCGCTTGGTCTTGGCCGGCCATGTGGCCGAGCCGCGCGGTTAGCGGGGCGAGCCACTCACTCTTGGTCATGCCGGCCACATCGGCAATGGCGCGGCAGGCCGCGAGGCGCACACGCGCCGTTTTGTGGGTCAGAGCTTCCTCCACCACGGCCAGTGCTTCGGCATTCCCGCTCAGCAGCGCAATGGTCACGATCCCACGCAGCACGATCGTCCGTCGGTGGCCCGCCGAGCCATCGTGCGGGCGGGAAAAGCGGAAGCACTCCACCAGGAAGGGCAGGGCCGGCTCATCGGCCATGTCGACCAGTGCCTGCAGTGCCGCCTCTTCAAGGTACTGCGACCCCGCACCACGCACCGTGCGCGCCGTGCGCGCCACCTCAATCAGCGCAACCACGTCCTCTTGACTCTCCATCATGGGTGCCAGAACGTGGGCGCCCATGACGTCCACGACGGTCCCAGCGTCACGCGCGAGCTCGCGCACGGCGTGCTGCAATTGGGTGATGGTGGCCCGCAGGACTGGCCCGGAGGCTTGCCCGTGCGCGTCCGACAGCACAGCGTCTGGCATAACCTGGTGAAGCCAGCGCTGTTGCAACTCGCCGTAGGTGCGGGGCTGGTTCATCTAACCGGCCCTCCAGCGAAGAACGCTATGCAGATCCGCAGGCGCGTGACCATACGATTGTGCAGGCGCGCTTAGCGCCCCCAGCCCCAGGCAGCGGGTTCCAAGCGCACCACTCCCCGGAAGTCGTGCAGGACCGCGACCATCTCCTGAATGGTCAGGGGGGTGGTTAGCCCGCGCCGCCACTCGGTGCGATCCATAGTCCCCAGGACGAGGTACTCGTTGCCCACCACCTCGGGCTTGTGTGTCGTAAACAGGGCGGTCAGCACGGCTTCCAACTCATCCTGGTGGGCGATGAGCAGATCGCACGACGGGCAGAAGCGGCAGGTCTTGTGCAGGGCCACGGGGGTGAGCGGGTCGATGTGAATCATGAGCGGGAGCTTGCGCTGCCGGGTTTTGCGCCGACATAGGGGACAAGACGTAAAGCGGATGTCCGGGTACGGATTGAGAAAGAAGCGGTAACGCGGTGGCTGCTTGCCCATCCGCTTCACGGTGGTTCGTTTGTCCGTGGAACGGGGCGATGTGGTTGGTTTCTCTGCTAGGGCCATACCTACAGGATATCACCGGAATCGACGTTCGGGATGGGCTGTTAGGCTGCCGTCGATTTCGGGGGCGACCTCCGCAATCACGATCAGCAGCGTACGTGGGATCAGGGCTACGCGGACAACTGAGCGACGCGGCTGTATGATTATGCAACGGCAGCGCTCGTTTCCCCACTCCATGACACGAGGCCGTCCTCGGTGAGTACGTGCTTACACCCACAATACTTGACAATCCTATTCCATATAAACAGCCGCATCGGCGCGGTTGGGTTTGCCCATGCCATCGAGGCGGGGTGGGGCGAGTACCTGCTAGAGAAGCTGGCCCCCTCGTACCGCGCCAAGTTCGGGCGCGATCCGGTGCTCGGACGCAACAAGGCCGGCGACGCGGCCCGCGCTCAGGCGCGCAAGGTGACGCCGACGCTCGGCGTCTGCGCGTGGCTCGGCTGCATGGCCCCCGCGACCGAGCGGCACCACATCGACGGTTGGCAGGTCAGCGCCGAGACGTGCGGCCTCTGCGACGCGCACCACACGGAGCTAGAGCGCCTGTGGCGGGACGCGCTCCGGCGCCACCGCCCCTACGCGCGGACCCAGCAGCCGCCCACCAAGCGCACCGTTGCCATCAGCGCCGGTGTCGGACTCGACGACGCGATCCCCTTCTAACACCCCCACGCGGGGCGGCGCGTTCGGGGAGAGCGCGCCGCCCCCTACCGTAAGGAGACAACACCCATGGGCATGAACCAGATGATTGTTTTGGAGACACGGCGGGACGACGCCCAGGAGGCGCAGGACGCGCCACAGGAGCCTCAGGCTAACCCGATGAACGCGGCCCCAACGACGCTGTTCGAGGTGATCGACCGGGCCGTGAGCGCGGTCATCGACCACCTCAACCGCTGGGACGACCTCGATGAGAGCGAGGGCGAGGACGAGGCCCACTTCGAGGACTACGTGCGCTGGCGCGTCGCCATCATCGACGACGCGGCGGTGCAGGCGCGCACCCTTATGGTCGCGGACGGCCTGACCGATGAGGGGAGTCCCTGGCTCGCCGCCCACGCGCGGGCCTAGCGCGATTGATAGGACGACGCCGGCCGGGGCGGACGCCCCGGCCGGCCAGTGCATCATGGAGGATCGACCAATGATGAAACCGAACGCCGTCAGAGGGCGCGGCCACACGGGCGCTGTGCGCAAAGGGCCGGAGTTTCCCCGCCCCGCGCGGTACGATAAGGCGAGTACCACACGGGGGAGGGGCAGAAAGAGCGTGCCGCTAGTCATCGACGGCATTACCCATTACAGTACGGCCGAGGCCGCCGAGCGGTTGGGTCTGGCGGCGCAGACGGTCAAGAACTTGATCGCCAATGGAACGCTGGCGTACAGGGCGATCAACCCGCGCCTGAACATGGTGCCAGAGCCCGCACTTGATGATTACGCGCGCGACCATCGGCACCGGCGCGGCCGCCCGCAGGGGAGTCGGAACAAGGCGAAGGACGCGCCGACCGCGCCGGCGGACAACCCTTCCGCAGAGGGCGAGGAGTGTGACCAATGACAGAGGGACCAGAACAGACGCCGGCGTTCCGTTCCTACGACAGGGCGCGGGCCGAGGTCGAGCGGCTGATCGGCGAGCCGGTGGGGGTGCCTGTAGAGAGTAGCTATTGACGAGTAAGCCACGAGCCCAATGATTACTTGCGCCGTCCAACGGCTCGTTGAATTCCTATCTGAGATAGGAGGTATTCGGGAGGAGATACCTGGGTCGCTGCACTAACCTACTCGACTGTTGTGATTTGAAGGGAGGGCTATGAAACAGGTCGTTTCCAGGCATGCAGGTCTTCTACAGAAGGTTGATCCATACCGTGTATCGCTTGATCGCTCGCATTAAATTTCCACATATCGGACATTCATCGCATAAGAGCGTCAGATAGAGTGTATCGTCCTCCTTTCGTCACTTGTTTCTGGGCCTGTCGGGTAGCACGTTGCCCCGCTATCGCAAAACACAACAGTCGAGTAACCTAAAACCGAAAGGTCAAAGGGAAGCACAGCCGGTGCAGAAAGCGGAGAACGGTCAAAGGCGTTGTAGACTAGGAGGCTCCGCAAGACCCGCGTGGCATGGTGAAAGCTGGATTGCCTGAACCCCAGGTTCAAGGGGGTCGATTGGGGACCTAGCGGTAGGACGATTGAAACCGCTACTGCTTATGCCGACCTCTATGTAATCGAGGACGGCACCTTCCGGGAGCAGACCGACGTGCGACGGGCATTAGCACGAACCGAACGAGGCACCTACCCCACGCTCGCACGTTCAACGAGACCGCATGACGGGATCGCCTACGGGGCGCGAGCCCCAGGGTGACAGAGCCACCATACTACTCGTGGGAGTCACGACCCACCGAGGCGAAGAGGGAAACCTCTCTACAGGGGGAAGGGTGGCAGGCGGCCTGTCGGGAGTGTGGAAGTGTCCGAGATGGACAGCGCTGACCACACAGAAGGGCAGGTCACTGGAAAGCTGGATGCGCTGAAAGGCGCACGTCCAGTTTGGCGGGGGGAGGTTAGAAAAGTGCCGTACGGTAACTCGCTAGCCCCCTACCCGGTGCGCATTGAGCACGAGGCCACCATCGGCGACCCGCGGTGAGTGACCTGGGCTGTCGGTAACGCCTGCCGCACAGGTTCCTCATCGCTAGCGCAAGGATTGCATAAGCATGCAAGCCGGTGTTGCACCCGCCACCTGGTGAGAGTCGCGGCGAGGATGGCGGACAGGACGTGTGGGCGGGCCGTCGGGGCGCGTGATGGGCGCGCATCTCTCGTTTTTGCACCGCCTTCTGGACGCCATTCCGAGAGTTGGCGAGCCGTATTATACGCGGGGATGTGCTTTTCGGCCAGGACAGCTCATGTGATGGTCCCGAGGACGGGCGATTATCCAGGGATGACGCCTACAGTCGTAGTCCCACCTACTTCGACGTGGGCCGAAGCGCGCCCTCCTGGTGACCTGTCCACGTCTACATGAGCAGACTCGCCAACTGGAGTGAATCCCTGGCGCGCGTGCGGCATGCATGTTTATGCCGTCACCGACATGGGGCGCGGGCGAGCGCCACGTCTGCCAATGGGCGTGACCGCATCACAGGAGCTGATGCGTGGCATGCGAGATCGTCCAACGGGCACCGGTCAAGGAATTATGACCGCGCGTGTAACAGGGGCGTGGGCTGGCCTGGCTGCGCTACGATCGCGCGATACGCCCTCGGGCCTCCTCAGCGCGCGGCGGCGGGAGCCAGGCCGGCGAGACCCTGGCCACGGCGGAAGGCCACGGCCGCGAACGAGAGGATGTAGGCGGCAATGACGAGCACGAGCAACTGGTGGTAGCCGAGTTGCAGCGAGGCGTACTCCAGCGCGCCGCCCAGGAAGGCCCCCAGCAGGTTGGAGGCCAGCGCGACGTCGGGCGCCACCGTGTCGCCGAACAGGCGACCGAAGATCAGGTTGGCCATCAGAATCGGCGAGAACAGCACCGCGCAGCCCAGCGCGTAGCGCAGCGCCAGGTTCGGGACCAGCAGCGTGTGGAACGGCAGCAGCAGGTTGAGCGCCAGCGTCGCGGCCAGCCCGACATAGAGCAGGCGGATGTCCAGCCGCAGGTGTGAGCGCGCGTTGACCCCGTTGGCCAGCAGCACCGTGAGCAGGATGCCGATGATCACCAGCGCGTTGACGAGCCAGGTGACGCCGAAGAGCAGCGAGAAGTTGACGATGCTTTTGGATTCGAGCAGCAGGAAGGCCAGCCCGGTGCAGAACAGCGCCGGGTCGAAGCGCCGCAGCGCGCGCCGTCCCGTGCTCAGGAACACGGCCACGATCGCGATGAGCAGCGTGACGGCCACGCCCTGCAGGTAGATCGTGGGGACGCCGCGCTCCTTGAGGTAAAGGAACGGCCAGTCGTCGGTGGCGTTCTCGATACCGGGCTGCCGTGTGATCGTGTGCGCCCGGTACAGCGCAGGCGACAGCGCGCGCAAGCGCGGCCCGTCCATCAGCACGGCGGCCGACGCATTCGCGTAGAACCGTCCATAGGGGGCCTGACCGCCAAAGGCGTCGGTGAGCATGCCCGCGATTTTGTGCACGATCCAGGGCTGGCGGTAGTAGTTGTAGAGCACCAGCACGCCGTTGGCGCTGAGGTGGCGGCGCGCGGTGGCGAACGACTCCTGCGTGAACAAGTAGCTCTCCAGGCGCAGATTGGCGAAGCTGGAGGTCAGGGCCAGCGAGTCGGGCAAGGCGAAGACGATCAGGTCATACGTAGCGTGAGTGCGTTCCAGGAAGGCGCGGCCGTCGTCGAGCACGACGTGCACACGCGGATTCTGGTAGACATGGTCGGGGTGGAAGTCGCGGCCCAGGCCGTAGATGGTGGGGTCGAGTTCCACGCCCGTGACGCTGCCAACGCCGTTGTGCACGGCCATATCGGCGTCGGTACCCGAGCCAGCGCCGATGATCAGTTCGCGCGTGGACGACGGGAAATGGAACGTCTGGAACGGCGCGAGGTAAAACGGGCTGCGTGCGCGCGCCGCATAGGGACCCATCGCCTGGTGGCCGATGTTGTTGACGAAGATGACGCGACCGCCGTCGGCGAACTTTTGGACGTCGATGCGGTAGTAGGGCGACCACAGCGAGGAGCGACCCAACTGCGTGGTCCACACGACCACGCCAAGCAGGATGGCGGCGTTGGCCACCCGAAACGCGCCGCGCCGCTGTGGCAACGCTAGCGCCGCCAGGGCCGCGACGGTGAACCAGACGCCGGGCGGGGCGCTCAGGAAGGAGATGAGCGCGAAGAGGGCCGAACCGGCGATGGACCCGGCCACGTCCAGCGTGTAGGCCGTCAAGGGTGGGCGCACCCGCGTGAGCAGGCGTCCCAGGTTCTGACCAAGCAAGGTGAAGACCGTCCCCACGAGGACGAAGACGAGCGGGACGAGGAAGAACGCCTCGGTCCCCTGCGCCTTGATGGCCCCATCCTTGAAGAACACCTCTTGTGTGGAGCTGGCATTGAGTTGCAGCTTGAACGTCGCGACGATGGCGACGAGGATGGCCAGCGCGACCGGGAAGAACGTTTGCAGGTCGACGCGCCGGCGCGCCTGCAGGATGCCGAGCCCGATGCCCAGGAACGAGGCCAGCAGCACGAAGTTGGTGAAGTAGCCCAGGTAGCGAACATAGGACGGTATCCAGCGGATCAGAGCGAGCTCGACGAACAGGATGGTGAACGAGCACAGGAACAGGTTGAAGCGGTCCCGACCGGTATCCATCAAATCATCCCCTTCTGACAACGGGCGCCGTCTAGCAACGGGCGCCGGCGGCTTGGCATCTGGCATGATACCAGGTACCCGGTCATATCGTGCGCCACATGTACCTGCGCTCAGGGCTCGTGACGTATCGGCGCGAGAGCCTGTTGGAATGGAGGAGGCGGAGGGCTTTGCTCGGATGGGCGGAGGGGTGGTGGCGGTAGGCGCTGAACGCCGTATCGCCGGCGCGACGGATGAGCGTGGACGCGGGGTCTGTATCGGCCGAAAAGGACATCCGTGCACTCTAAACTCTCGCCACCCATGAGGTGTCAACTGACTGTGCTGGCCGAGAAGTCCGTCCGCACATGATTCAGCCGCTAGGGTCAAGGTTTACGCTCACAGAAACCATACATACAATGAGCATGAGCATCATGCATGATATCGGCGCATAGCACGCGCATAGTACTGCCAACTAATCACGGAGGACAGGCGACAGGCGCGCTCGGTCGCAGCACCAGGCGCTCTTGGGCGACTGTACGGCTATGCATGGCCTTGCACGTTCATGCACATGCCGGCGCTCCCCGATCCACTACAAGGGTCGCCTCATGCCGCACGTAAAGGCCGTTGTTGCCATCCGTGTCGCCGCGACTCGTGGCGTTATCCTACAGGGCAAGTGCTCCGTGCCGGGCGCGGATATCGGGGAATAGGGGGAAAGGGCATAGCGTATGGCGACGGAGGGCGCGGGGGCCGGTGATCAGGATAAGGACTTCCGGCTGCGGTGCCTGCTCGCGGCTGCGGCCGACGCGCGGGCGTGCTGGGAGGAGTACGAGGCGCTGGTGCGCGCGGCCGCCGAGGACCCGCCCCAGGAGGGCGGCGCGACCCGGCGCGCGGAGTTGCACATGGAGATGCACCGGGCGCGCGCGGCGGTGCTCGCCGCCGTGGAGGTCCGCCGCCTGGCCGTCGACGAGATCGAGGCGGAGCGCGCCGCCGACGACGATGAGGACGACGACGAGACGCTGTGAGAGCCTGAGCCGTATATGAGACATCCCATCCGGCGCTGCTCCGTCCCGTCGGCGCGGCGTCAGCCGATAGGGAGACGGATATGCCTGCGTTACAGACCGAGCGCCTGATCGTCACGCCCTTCACGCCCGCCCTGGCCCAGACCGCACTGACCGGGCGGATGCACCTGGGGCGGGCGCTGGGCGTGCGCGTGCCCGCCGACTGGCTGCGGGACGACGAGGAGATCCTGCCCGTGATTGCGGGGATGCCGGGGGCCGATCCAGCGGATGGGGTGTACGCGCGTTGGGGCTGGTGGCTGATCGTGCACCGGACGGAGCGAACGCTCATCGGGGAGGTGAGCTTTCGGGCGTCGCCCGATGGGACGGGCACGGTGGAGATCGGCTACGGCGTGGTCCCCGCCTACCAGGGCCACGGCTATGCGACCGAGGCGGCCGGCGCGGCCCTGGACTGGGTGTTGCGGCGGCCGGGTGTCCGCCTTCGCCGCGTACCGGTTTGCGATCAATGTCGGCGTCGCGGCGGGTGCTGGAGAAGCTGGACATGCGGCAGGTCGGCACGGACGGGGCGCTGCTGGTTTGGGAGCGCCGGCGGCGTGACGCGCGATCATCGTTCCCCGCTGCGCTGCCAGCGCGCAGTCGTGGATAAGGGCAGGCGCGGGAGGCGTGGGCATGGTATCGCTGTAGAGAGAGACGATCGTGCGGCGCATGGTGGGCGTCAGGGGAGCGCAAGGAGGGCAATACGATGATGGTATCGACGGCATCAACACCGGGGACACCCAAGACACCCCGACTGATCCCGACGGCACGCCCCACGCGCGAGGAGCGCTACCGGGCACGACGGGCGCGGGCTGCACGCCTAGTCACCGCCGGCCTCTGGCTGGCTGTCCCGGCCGTCGTCGCGCTCATCGCGGGTCTGGCCCTGCCGCTGTTTGTGGGCGCAATCGGGGTGGAGGCGCTCGGGGCTAGTGGCGCGCTCCTGCTCGCCGCCGGCGCGCTGTTGCTGCGCGGCCACGTCGAGACTGGACGAGCGCGGCAGGCGTATGTCGAGGGGCGGCGTCTCCATGCCGTGCGCGTGGATCGGGGTGGGGTATCGTAGCGCCACACCGGCATCGTCATATGGGGGCAGCAAGCGGCCGCAGGGGTGCGCGCCTGAAAGGAGGCGGGACGTGATGGCGAACGTCCCCAACGCCCCCAAGGAGTTGCGGCCGACCCAACTCATCGAGCGGACCCACGCGGCGCTCTATCACGCGCTCATGACGGCCGAACCCGCTGGCCGACGTGTACCACCACCCGCTCACGGCCGCGTTCGTGGGCCAGTACTTCGCCGCGCTCGGCCCTGCTATCGGGCGGTACCGGGAGCCCGCCGACCAGGATCGCTTCGCGCGTGAGGAGGCGGCGCGCTTCCTGGCGGTGTTCGCGCAGGCCGAGCGGGAGCGGGCTGCGCGCCTGGAGGAGCCCTACCTGCGGCTGGTTCCACCGCCCCACGCCCGGCCCGCCTCACTGAGCGTGTAGAGGGCACCGTGGCCCAGACCGCGCCGGTCGAGGAGGCCGCGCGCCACCATGTCCTCTAATTCGTCCTGGATCACCGTGCCGTCCAGCCCGAGCCCGATCACGCGGGCGACCTGATCAGCCGTGGCACCGTGGGGCTCCTCCGCCGCGAGCACGGCCAAGATCTCGTCGGCCGTGGTGGATGCGCCGCTCGCCTGGGTGTGCTCGTTCATGGATGGGGGTGCCGTCCTTTCCGTCGTCTACACCGAGTCGCTTGGGTTTCGTCCGGACGGAGCCTTAGCGAGTGTCCCCTTCGCGGTCGTGGTCCCGATCGCACCCCCTGCTGCACGGAACAGGTCCGGCGCGGTGCGGGCGAGATGGTGGATGCGCGCGATGGCGGCGTTCAACTCCGCGATGAGCGGTGGGGGCGCCCACCCATCGGTTAAGAAGGTGCGCGCCGCCGTCAGGTGGACCAGAAGCGTGAGATCATTGAGCGGAGCGGCCTGGGTCATCGCCCTGGCTCTGGTGAGTTGCTCCAGCGCGCGCCGGCCCGGTGACGCGGCGACGCGCCGTCCGTCGATGGTCGCGGTGACCAGGGTGATGACCTCCTCCAGGGCAGTGAGCAGGGTCGCACGGCTGCGCACGCGGGTAAAGATGCCGGGGGTCGCGGCAGTCATAGTCTCGGTGATCATGCGTGTCTCCTCTCGTGGGTTCATGATAGGATGGCCGGCCCACGCGGTCCGGTCGTCCGACCCCTTCATTTATAGCACATTAGTACTAATATAAGGTCTGCCATTCCACAAGGTGTCAGGCGCGGGAACGGACACTGAAGGGCATCAGCAGGTGGTGTCGCGGGTGCGGGACATTGGTGGAAAATCGGACAACTCGTCTTGTTCGAGCGGTAGGTCCGCTCTCCTGCTCCTGCCGTGCTGCGTGCGAGTGGTACAAACGCAAGGTTCCTACCTGGACGTGCTATGTTTGCATGCCCTATATAGGCCTCGCTACAACAAAACCGGGAAAATCCCCGTTAAGCGGCATGTCGATCACTGGAACTCGGGCTAACTTGGGGTCATGGATCATTCCGCGACAAGTTTTGGGGCCGAACGCACCCCGATTCTGGCCCTCAGAGGTCCTACCAGCCCTATCTTGAAACCTTCTCGTCGTAGAACCATGATTCCACGACGAGTGTTCTACGACGAGTTGACGTTGCCGGCGGTTGTTGGACTTAATTTGACGAAAATGACGCTTGTTAGCGGGGATTATCCCGGCTTAAATGTTGAGACCCCGTAATGTAAAAAACACTCCAGGGAAGGTCCCTTATGTGGAATAGGACTGCTAACAATTTTGAGTGCTTGAGAAGCATCGATAGATGGGCGGTGAATCTGTCCCATTAGTGCGCCGGGATAGACGCGCGTCCGTCAGAGGCTGTGTTAAGGCGCAGCGATAGACAACGACAAGAAGGAGTATTCTGATTCCACTTAACTTACCTTCTGAGTAGTGAATTGTGCCTGGGAGCCATCAAACAAGCGTGCGAATGGTGGGGTAACAGCGAAATTTCACTTCACAGAAGGTTAGGACGCTCTGAGGACGGGCCTGCATCGCGCCACATATCGGTGAAGAAACAGCGCCATTTATCTCTGAAAGTGACATATCTCTCGTCCACACACGATCCGCCGTCATAAAAAAGCTTGCAAGCACCGCGGTTGTCATCATCGCGCCGTGGCCGAGGGGCTGGAGCGCGGCGGGCGGCTCGTCACCGGCGCGGCGGCGATCATGGTCGTCGTCTTCGCCGCCTTCGCGCTGGTCGACGTTTCGCTGATCAAGGCGCTGGGGCTGGGGCTGGCCCTGGCGGTGGCCATCGACGCCACGATCGTGCGCGCGCTGCTGGTCGTCCCGGCCACGATGCGCCTGCTCGGCCGCCTCAACTGGTGGGTGCCGCGTCCCCTGGCGACCCTGTATCACCGCCTGGGCCTGGCCGAAACCACCGGGGGCAGCCAGGCCCATCCGGCGGCTATCGGCGGCCCCCTCGTCTAATGGGTTGGGGGGACCAATAGCAAAGAGGCGTGGCGCATCCCGAAGGACGCGCCACGCCTCATGCGTTGGGGCAACGCTTTGTCGCTAGGAATCGCTACTGGTCTTTTCTTCAACGCTGGCGCCACCGCGACGAGCGCGGCGCCGGCGATAGAACAGTACAGCCGCGATTGGAAGGAGGCCGGTGGCGAGTAGCTCCCCGGAGCCGAGTTCGGGGGTGGCGGCGCCGCCGGGGCCGCCGGGGCCGCCGCCACTACCTGCCAATGGGTAGCTGACCACGGTGACCGGGGTATCCGGGTTGGCCTTGGTCGACGACCCGCCGGTGTCGTTGACCACGTTCAGGATGCCGCCGTTCCCGTGAGTAGCATCAAGGAAGATAGTCAACAGATCGTGAAGGCTTCCCGCCGGGAGGGTGACGGGGACCTCAAACGCGTGCGCGGCGTAGATGTCCACCCCCTGGTTGAAGAAGCTATAGCTGCCCATACCGTATCCGCTGAAGCTGGTAACACTGTCGGCGACTTTGAAAGCCGCCCAGCCGTCGATACCGGGCGCCTCCATCCAGGCGGCCTGGCTCGGCACGTCGTAGGGCATCTCGTTCTGGAAGAAGATATCCGTGCCGTTGTTACCGTTCCAGATCACCTCGTATTTCTGGTAGTGCTCGACGAACAGGCCGTAGGCCGTCACGTTGTCACCGTTGACGATGAGTCCCGTGTCCGCCGTGTTACTGGTCCAGCCCACGCCGGCGCCGTGGTCGGCGCGCCAGGCCCAGATATCGTCCAGGATGACGTTGTCGCTGTTCACGACGAGGCTGGTGGTGGCGCTGCCTGGGGTCGCGCCGCCGATACGGAAGAACACGTCCTGGAGCGACGTCGGGTCGCCCGGGTCGCTCTTATGGGCGTTCGGGGTACCGACCCGCAGCAACACTGGCGAGTTGACCGGGCCGGCGTCGAACAGCAGCCCGGCCAGCTTCACGCCGACGACGTCGGCGACGGTCATCGGGACGATGCCGTTCTGCGGTACCAGCGTCGGAAAGCCGAGGCCGAGGACCACGGTGTCGGCGCGCTTCACCCTGATCGTCTGATCGACGGCGTAGATGCCCGGCGTGACGATCAGGTTCCCCCCCCGCGAGAGCGCGTTGTTGATCGTCTGCACGTCATCGGTCGGCTTGGCGACGTAGAATTGGCTGAACGGGATCGACGAGCCGGACGTGGAGCCGTTGGCCCAGCTGACGCCGGACGAGTTATGTTGCACGGACGGCACGAACACATTGTAGTTACCGGACTGGTCCACGTACAGGAATGGCTCCTCGCGCGTCACCGGGCTGGCCGTGAGCGTGGTGTACGGGCCGCCGCATGACTTTTGAGCGGGGAAACACTGCGCGGGCGCGCCCACGACGCCTGAGAACACCTGATTCCAAACGCCGTTGGACCAGCCGCCGAGGACGCTATTGCGGACCATAAACTGCTGCTGCGACCCGTTCGTGACCGTAATAGGGCCCGTCTGTGAGTTGGCGAATCGCGAATCGGCGATGAAGCCGCCACTCGCGTACGACGGCTGGGTGCAGTAGTCCATGAGCGTGGTCGCCCCGTTGACGTCGACCCGCCGCATCGGCGCGGCCTGCGACACGGCCCAGAATTCGCCGCTGTAGCAGCCGGCGTTCGGTGTGGTCACGTTGATGGTCAGGTTCGACAGCGAGCGCCAGAAGTTGTCGAGCGCGGTGCAGTTGTTGGCGCCGAAGCACTGGTTGTAAACGTCGATAGACCCGTTGATGACGACGTCTTTCGGGGAGAGGCCGAGGCCCGACACGGTGGTGTAGTAGCCGACCTGAAAGTTGAGGGGGGCGGCACTCGATCCATAGACGCCGGGCTTGAATAGCAACGCATAGCGCTGCGTGCCGAACTGGTTGGAGACCTGCGTGTTGGAGATGGCGTCGACGGTGGCCTGAATCTCGCTCACCGGCATGCTGGGATCGAAGACGCACACGTTCGGCCCGAAGTCCGGCTGTCCAGCGGTCGTGGTCGGGCAGGCCGGGGCGTCGGCGGACGACCGACTCTGCGAGACGAGGGCGCCGGCGGCATGGGCGGCGCGCACGGGCACCGCCTGGGAGAGGAGCATCCCCCCCACGATACAGAGAAGAACGGCGGGCGCGCGCATGCGCCATCGGGCAACGTCCGACAGCGCGCTCATTAACAACACTTTCATGGCGACTCCTTCGTCATCTATTGGGGACACCTGGGGGCGCCGGCCAGGCGGCATGCGCGACGCGATCCGCGTGCGCACTCCCCACGCTCGGATGCCCCTGTATGCACAATGGGTAGCGCGTTCTATGCTGACAGCCAGGTCATGGACACCATCGTTCCCGTGGATAAGATGGGGTAGCGACCGGGCAGCACTGTTATCCCTCCTTCTCGACGGTCGCGATACGGCCCGCGACAGAACTCCACGACGCCCACGACGGCCATCGCCCATGTCGCGTCGCGGTTAGGTGTAAGCGATCGGGGCGCACATACGGACGGACTCATTCCTCCTTTTCTCGTCTTATTTTACACGCATTATCGGGCATGGTTCAGAAATAAGGTGACAGTGTGAGCGGGAGTGCAAGAGGATAGGGCAGAAGCACAGCCTATCGTATGCTTGAGGTGTCAAGAACCCAAGGAGACGAAGGAGAGCATCATGCCCTATCG
>JAABUM010001699.1_pt1 | contig 31799 bp, 28 predicted proteins | sample 5559161 | NCBI WGS metagenome assembly JAABUM01 (sample SAMN10711868, study PRJNA513369) | rock metagenome | isolation source: Antarctica rocks | place: Antarctica: Victoria Land, Siegfried Peak nord
GATGAGCCGTGACACCCGCTTGGTCGGCAGCCACTGTGCTGGTTCTGCCTGGCTTGCTCCTGGTCAGAGGGGCTTTTCATCGCCCAAGTGATCCGGATCGCCGCTCCCGATCGCTTCGTTCGGCGGTCTGCCAACAACCCCGCGTCCGCGTGAAGTTGCCTCAGATAGATGGGACGACCACTCACCCAGTTCCGTCCCACCTATCTGAAGCACGCCACCCAGTTAAGCGGGAGACTGCCTCAGATTGGATGGGAACGGACAGCGGGCGGCCAGGCCTTGCGTGGGGTCTCCAAGTACCAATCCGTCACGTGACGAATCGGGGCGTTCGGTGACGACGCGCTCGGGTCGCTCCCCGTACGCCGCTAGTTCCGCGATGGTCGCCGCTGACGCCAACCCGCGCTGCTAGTGCGCTCGCGTTCTGGGTCGGCTCCACCCCGTCCGGATCGCGTCTGCATCGCCCGAAGACGGCCACGCCGTCATCTGGTCGGAAGAACGAACGACCGACACTGTCCATTAATTCTCACATTGCAGATCGCAACGCTGGCGCTTGTAGGCACCTTGTAATGAGTCCTGGCCACGCCGGACCGGAAGGGCAGGGTGTGCACTGGCTGCGCCTGTCGTGTCCGCGGGCACGACAGGCGCAGCCAATTGAGCGCACTTGACGATCCTGGGGACCTATACGGGCGGAAGGCCCCTGTTGCGGCGCCCAGCCATGGTTTCTGCCTCGCCGTAGGCCTGAAACGTCAGTTCGTCCACGAGGGGCAGGCCGGCGTTCACGTCGGCGCTCAGCCGGTTCACGGCAAGGCGAACGATGTCTGACACCGACAGGCCCTCGACCGGCATTTGCCGACCGGTCCTCTTGAGCCATTGTCGCTGAGCAGGCGTCAAGAACACCGTGAGCCGCTCGTACCGACCAGTAGCCTCAGAGACTAGTGAACTAGTCGCTGCTCCGACGGCTGTGACAGGTGCGGCAACGCTGGTGGGAACAGTTGGCGTCACATCTCGCCTCTTGATGGCTCGGCCAGAAGGCGCCGCCACCTGGGGCCGGGGCGAGGCGGCCGGCACCATTGGCGAGGCGGTGTCTCCCTGGCTCTGGAGCACCCCCTCGGGAATGAGCTCCCCCGCGACGTCAGGTAGTGGGCTTATCTCGTCGTCTAGTTGACTAGCCTCGCTGCCTCCTCGGCGGTCGCCGGTGGGTTGATCGGAGTCCAATACACCAGTCAACGAGTCGACTGGTGTACTTGTCGACTGATCTCTCAGGGGACTAGTGAACTTAACTACTGGTCCAGTTGGCAACCTGCCGACCTGTGGACTAGTGGACTGCGCAGTTAGTCCACTAGTCGGCACGGCGACTGATGCACTAGGAGACTCGTCCGCCAGAGCACTAGTAGACAGGATGACTGGTGCACTAGGCGACTCGTTCGCTGTAGTCCCGATCGGACCGACGCCGGACGCTGGATCCCACGAAGTCACTAGTTCACTAGTTGACTCACCGCCCAGTCGACTAGTGCCCTTGGCGCCGGCCGAAGCAGCTTCGTCTGTCATAGGATCGGCTGGTAGCTGAGTCACCAAGTCGTCTAGTTGACTAGTGGCCTCATGCTCCCCCAAAGGAACAACGGGTTCCGTATCCTCCGTCAATGACGCACCTAGTGAACTAGGCGACTCATCCTCTGGAGGACTAGTAGTCAAGTGGTTTGGTTGACTAGTCGCTCTGCCCACTGGTTGCTCAGTCGACCGGTCGTTCGGTTCACTAGTCCCTGGAGCCACTAATTCACTAGTGGACCAGTCATCGCCTGGACCAGCTGAGACATCTACGGCCGGGGGACCGGGCGGGATTACGGGCCGCTCCGGCGGACTCACCGCGGGCGGCTTGCGGCGCCCAGCCTGCAACAGCGCAGACGCAGTTGCTCTCTTAGCCACAGCTGAGTACTCCTGTCCGGTCCAGCACTTCTTTGACCAGTTGCCCGTAGGCATGTGACAGGTCAGGGTTGGCCGTGGGATCGCCGACGACCAGTCGATCGCCGACCTGGTCCTCAGCTGCGACGCGGCGTGGGATGGAGATCTCAAATGTGGGTAGGTTGCTTTCCCTCAGGGCGTCGGCGACTTCTCTAGTCACTCGCGTGCGCGGGTCGGACATCGTGATGAGGACGCCCAGTAGGGGAGCGGTGATTACACCCTCCTCGCGGAACTCATCTGTCCACCCGAGGAATGCTCCAAGCCCGCCGACTGCGAGCCTGGTAGCGCTGACCGGCGCGATGATGTCTGTGGCAGAGACCAAAGCGGCCAGGGTGACCAGGGACAGGCTCGGCGCCAGGTCTAAAATCGCGAAGTCGTAGTCGTCAGCGATAGGAGCAAGCGCCCGGGCGACACGATCTTCCCTCCGCGTCATCGACACGAGTTCCGTCTCGAGCTGCGCCAGAGCGAGAGTGGCCGGCAAGATCGATAGGTTCTCGATCCGGGTCTTCATGATGGTCTGCTCTGTCGGAACCCCTTTCGAGATGATGTCCTGCAGATCGAAATCGATGTCCTCCTCTGGGTCCTCCACGAACCAGAACGAGGCGTGCGCCTGGGCATCCACGTCTACGAGCAAAGTGCGACAGCCGGCTCGGGCGAGACCGGCGGCCAAGTTCACGGCCGTGGTCGTCTTGCCGACCCCGCCCTTGTGATTGGCGATGGCGATGGTGCGCATCTTGACCTCCTTGATCAAGACGAACCGTAAGCGACTAGGCGACTAGTTCCTAGGCGGCGCGCCGTGATGACCGCGCTCTCGTCGAGTAGTGCACTAGTTGACTGGTTGAACTGGAAGTCGGCGACCGGTCCACGCTTGGCTATGATGCCCGGGCATTCTGGCTTGGCCCTGGATTGTGCCGGCGCACGAAGGCCACGGCCATGCGTGACGCGCAATAGGGCGCGCTGCGCAGTCCTGCGCGCTATGCTTGGGCCATGTCCACCCTCGAGAATCTAATGGTTCGTCACCATATTGATCCCGAGCAGGCCGAGCAGGCGCTGCGGCGCGTCCTGGAACCCAGCGTTCCGTTGACAGCAGCCCAGCTCGGCGAACTGGCCGCTTCCGGGTTCAACCTCGATGCGCGCATCGACACCGACCGGGCTCTCCGCGACGAGGCGGTGCGTCAAACCCGTATCAACACGGCCTTCACCGGCGCCGAAGTCGCGGCCAACAACAACATTTCAACCGGACGGGTCCGCAACAAGGCCGCCGCAGGCGAACTGGTGTTTCTGCTGGTCGGCGGGGCCCAACGGTTCCCGCGGTTCCAGTTCGATGAGACCGGCCGCGTCCTGCGTGGGCTCGAAAAGGTTTCACCACACGTACCGCAGGACTGGTCCTGGGTCGGCTACAGCAACTACCTCGCCGTACCCTGCATGGAGCTCGACGGTCGCATGGTGACACCTCTCGAGTGGCTGGCCGCCGGCAAGGCCCCCGCCAACCTGATCGCCAACATGGGCAACAATTGGTGAGAGCGAGGCCAAAATTTCCCGACCCGCCCGCACCGGACAAGCTGCCACCGGCCGATCAGGACGAGGATTTGGTCGGCGTCGATCGGCCGCTGTGGAGAGTCTTCCCCACTACCAGTACCCACGCCACCGCCTGGAACACCCTGCGCAGATGGGGACCGGTCGCTGCGCGATTCGATCCCCATCCGCCTCCGCCGGCCCTGCACACCGATCACGGGGTGCTGTACGCCGGTAGCGACGCAGTAACCGCGTTGGCCGAAGCATTCGGGACCAACCGCACCGTCGACGTCAAAACCGGCGACCCTTGGTTGGTAAAATTCACTCTCGACGTGGGACAAGTCCAGCTACTTGACCTGACGGGTACCTGGCCCACCCGGGCCGGTGCCTCGCAGGAGATTTGGACCTCACCCGATCGGCAGCGAACCCAGAGATGGGCCAGAGCCATCGCGACGCGATTCGACACGCTCGATGGCCTGCACTACGGGTCCTCGATGCGCGGCGCCAGCTTCCACAACATCGCCTTCTGGGCGCCCGCAGCATCTGTGATCGCCGCAGCCACGGTGCATTTCGCTGAGCCCTTGGCGCACCCTGCGATGGCAGCGATGATCCAAGACGCCTGCATCCGACTCGGCTATGAGTTTGTCAACTGAATCCAGGCCCGGCAGCGCCCCGGTTCCAGGCCCTAGCTCAATGGTCCGCGACGCCGACCGGCCGAGTTGCGCGCCGATCCCTTGGAGATCCTGGGTGCGATCCCGGCCGCAGGCCAGCCAACCAGGGCAGCGGAGCACGTTCCCGCGTCGATTCAACTCGCGCGAGTGTTTCGCTCGACTTTCAAGGAACTCGGATTCGACAACCGGTACACCGCTAAGGGAAGCGACTACTTCGAGATCCTCCGCTGACGAGCGCCCGCATAGCCGTTGAAGCAGACCGCATCGCTGATGTCGTCCCTGACAGCGGAAGAGGATCCCGTTACGGCGTCCACGTCTTGGTTTCCTGAATACCCGCCGACCGTAGCGGTGCTGCTCTTCACGCCGTTCGGTTCCGGGTTGTGCGTGCCCAGCGGTGCATGCGGGTGGGGCTGCCCTGGTGGTCGCGGATCTCTTCACCGTCGGGTTCGAATTCTGCCCGTACTGCGACGGCCTCGCTGGCGGTGTTGCCCGTGATCGTGAGCAGTAGAACACGCTCGACCCCAACGGAAAACGCCCACTCACTCAGGGCCAAGGCTGCTGCAGTTGCTGCTCCACGATGCCGGCCCTGGGGCAAAAGCGCATAAAAGACCTCGGCGGCGGCGGGATCGCCGTCGATGCTGGCAACGCCCGCCGTGCCGATTGCGCGGTGGTCAACATCGAGCACGGCGTAATGGCCGGACAAGCGCTGGTTGGCGCTTTCGGTGATGCGCCGGCTCCGTCGGTGCGCGGCATCCTCGGTCATCTCAGGCGGGTACAGAGTCCAGCGCACCACATCCGGGTCCAGGGACATCACCCACGCCAGCTCCCAGTCCGCGTCCGCGAGCAGACGGAGCCGCCACGGACCCGCCGTAATCTCGGCGGGCAGGTCTGCGGGAAACGGCATGCCGACAGGATGCCAGGCCAGCCCATCGAGATCGGGCTGCCCGACCGCCGATCCCCTGATCGGTGACCCGGGAGAGAGTTCGAAGAGCCAGTCCGATGCGACATGAGCCCGTTCATTTTGCATAATCGTCGGGAGTAATAGGTACGTGCCGTTGTTACGGTTGTGGCCCGGTTTGGTTACAGCGCCGGGGGTGCCGTGGTTGGTGCCGGAGTCGGCCGGGATACCGGTCGACATCCTTGAAGAATCCTTCTCAGGTTGAACGCTGGTTAGGTCAGCGTTCTTGGCGGGGATCGAGTTGTTCGGCGGCCGGTAGGGAGGGTCGGCCGGGCGCGGTCGGGAGGGCCGGGATGCCAGGCTTGCCGGTGAACTGGCCGAAGGGACGCTGTTGTTCGTCGGCGCCGGCGACTGAAAGTAGGTATTCGCGCATGTAGGGCAGTTCGAAGCGGACCAGGCCGTGACCTGTTGAGGTGATCAGTTCGGCGGACATCAGACGGATTCGGTACTGGCCTGCGTAGGTGGTGTTCACGCCCATCCGTTGGGCGATGTCGGCGATGCGGCTGGGACCGCTATCCGTGGCCATGGCGGCCAGGAACGCGCGGTCGACGTCTGACAGGCCACCCAAGGCGGGTTCGTGGACGAGTCGTCCGACCCTGCGGACGGCGCGATCGATGCCGAAATCAGCTTGCTTCTCGGTGATCACAGGCTCGTCCGGTGCGACGGACCACATTTGGTAGCCGACGAGCTGCACCAGGAACGGGTAGCCCTGCGTTGCCCCCGCAGCTGCGGCCAGCGCGCCGTCGGTGATCTTTCGTCCGGAGTTCTCGATGGGAGTCCGGATCGCCAACTCGACATCGGCGTAGGACACGGCACCGAGGGTGAACCGTTCCGCTCGGCGTAGGAAGGTCAGCACCGCATCGTTGAGGACGTGCTCGATTGCGGCGGGCGGGCCTGCGCCGATGAACGCGACGGGTCGGCCTTCCCGGAACATGTGCTGAATGGTGTGGGCGATGACGCGGAGATCTTCGGTCGCCGCGCGGTGGACCTCGTCTAGCGAGACCAGGACGCCGCCGCCCCGAGCGCCGTACAGGTCAGCCAACTGGGTCAGCTGCGAGCGCAGCGAGGCATTCACCGGGTACTTCTCCGAACGCTGACGGGTCACTCCGCCCCCGAAACCGGCGGCCATCACGTTGACGGCGGTCACTGCGCTTTGCGTCGCGTCGTCGGCGACTTCCGCCAGTAACTCCGGCAGCCGGGTACTGCTCAGCTCGTCGACCAGGCCGGGTCTGACCGTTTCAGAGATCACGGCCCAGCCCCTGCGATGGGCTTGGTCCTCGCACGCATTGAGCGCGACTGTCTTGCCGGCACCGCGAACTGCTGCGGCCGCCACCCGACAGCTGGGCCAGTCGACCGCTGGGCCATCACCGGTCGCCGCACGGTCCGGCCGGCGCCGACCGACGCGGCGCTGTTGGCCTATCAATCCCCATCGGCGTCCAGGGCACCGTCGGTTAGGCCATCTTTCTGCGGCAACTGACCAACACCCTGTTCGCGATCTCATCAGGCGGCGCTGGCGATGAAGCAAGCCCGGATCGCCGAGTCGATCGCGGTCGCGGTCCGCCGCGACTTGGCGCAGGTCATCGCCGAACTGCCGGCGATTCCCGAACATGTACTTGCCGGCCGGTGCCCCACCGTCGCCGAGGCGCAGGCCGCGAGCGCTGCGCCGAGCAGACCGGTAGGCCGACCAATGCCTGACCCGGGCCTCACCAGCCCGTAGAACCTTCAACCGACCAAACTCAGCTGCCGGTGGGCGGACGCATCGGCGAATTCACCGCTTTAACCAAATGTCACCGGCCAACCACCTACAGTGAGGCGATGAGGGCCCCTCGGGTGCGTTATCCGCGGCTTCGGTCACCGGTTCCGCTCGAGGCCCACTTTTGCACCTCCCGCGTCAACGCCGTGCAGTGGCGGTGGACAGGGATGAAAGTTTTACGGTGCGGTGGCCAGGACGGTGAGCAGGGCGGTTCCGTCGGGAACACCTAGCCCGGTGCACGGGTCCGAGCCCGGCGCGGCGTGGTAGCGGCCGTTGTCGCCTGTAGTGATGTCTGGGAAACCCGGCGGAGTTATCCCCGGTTGCGCGGCCGCGTACAGGGCTGGTTGCAGTAGACCAGTCGGTGGCCCAGGGACTGGGAGAGCCCGCAGACGGGCAGCCCACAGCGGAGTTGTACTCGTCGCAGTTGTTATAACGGGAGTTTTGCTTGTGCTTCGGCGGCGGAAAAAATAGGGGGTCTACACGCGCCAGCATCTACCGCCACGTCAACCCTACGTAGTAAACCATCACAGACAGTTACTTTGCACTTCGTCGGGCATTCCCGAGTCCTGGGCCATGTAGGTAAGGCCGGCCAGACCTGCGGGGACCTTGGCGACATCACGGTTTGCGACGTCGAAGGCGACCACCAGGGCTCCATCGACGAATCGGTGCAATGGCTACTTCGCAACCTCGCCGCCGACGCAAGCGCCAACCCCGGACAGTTCACGACGGTCTAGCGTTGCCGGGCGCGTCCCGGTCGCCCTGTCAAATCAGACAGACTGCTCGCCCAAGCGTTCAAGAACAGCATCTTGGGCAGCGCTGCCAGCGATGAACGCTCCAGGTCCGTAGGTCGCGCGCAATCCGTCCAGTCGATCCCTGACTCTCCGTTGAACGAGATATTCATCCGTATCTGTGTAGTCGGTGCGAGCAGCGTCCGCAGCCGAAATTAGGGTCTCCTGACGTTTTCGTGGGTGGTTATTGGCCGGGCAGGGGGAGGAGGCGCGTCCGATCGGGCTGTCGGTCGAGCTATCCGCAGGCCTCATCTTTGATCGCAACGCTCGTGGGTCGCACCATGGGTTGCGCCAGCACCACTGGTGTCCCGGACCCGGCGGGTTCGGTCAGGTTCAGCACGATCGTCTGGGTGGACCCGCGGGGAAGTTGGAGGTTGGTCGTGAAGACCGGGTGGCCGAGTTCGGAGCCGATCGCTGAAGTCGAGGCGACGCCGTTCAGCGTGACCTTCTTCAGGGCGCCCCCCTGCGTCGCGTAGTAGCCGACCAGGACACGGTCATCGCCGGGATGTTGCGGATATCCGGGCTTGCCGGTCTGGCCCAGGACATAGGCCGGCAAGCCAATGGGCGCGTTGTTCGTGATCGTGACCGTGACCGTGACCTTGCGGGTGGATCCGCAACCGGAACGTTGCCACGTCAGCGCCGCGTCCAGGTAGTAGTCGATCTTGTTAGCCGAGGAGTTGTTGATCGCCACGCCGACGAACGGTGCGGTCGTCTGCGGCACGGCACCGCCCACCGCAGTCTGGGCGAGGTCGGCCTCGACCGACGGATCGCTGCTCCACGCGAGCAGGCGGCGCTCGCCCGCCGCTCGCCCGGCGGCGCGGATCAACTCAACGGTGTGGCCCGACTCAGCGGCGAGCAGGTGGGTGCTGATCGTTCGGGCGATATCGAGCAGATACTTCTTGCGTGCCGGCTCGTTCGTGAACATCGAGTACAGCTTCCGTTGGGTTAGGTCGACGACACTGGCTGCGGTGACCTGCGCCTTGTCCGGCAACGTTGCCGGCCCGATGACTTTTAGCAGGTAGCTCAACGCGGTGGGGTCGAGCGCCATGGCTCCGTCGAGGTGTTGGCCGCTGTACTTCTGCCACATGGCGACCCAGATCTGCGCGGCGTAGGGGAAGTGCGCGCTGACGTTGCTGTCTGCGTACTCCTTGGTCGCATTTGCCCCCGCGTAGAGCTGGTTGTATGCGGGGCCGAAGTCCAGGCCGGACGGTGTGGTTGTCAGGGTGCTGTCGCGCTCGAACCGGGTGAACGTCAGCTTCCCGTGATCGGCCTTGACGATCGCGAACGCCCCCGGCAGACCGCCCGTGCCGCGCAGCTCGGACTCATTCTGAAAGGAGATCAGGTACGACTTGGGGCCGTTCTGACCCAGCACCGGGGGTGCGATTCGCGCCGCCAGGTCGGCCGAATGCACGGTGCGGCCAAGGGATGCGAGCTGCGACAAGACATCGCTGCGTGCACTGTCGATGGTGGGCAGATAGGTGTGGGACGGAAGGGCCGCGACGGTCGCTACTGCGTTCGTCATTGCCGCCGAAGCCCGGTCGAGCGGTCCCACCACCGCGGCGATGCGGTTCAGATCGATGCTGCCGTCGGCGTTGCGGAGGGTGGCCGGTTGGAGTTGGCTCGTGGCCGTCACCAGTTCCGGCAGAGCCTGGTTGGCGATCATGTCGATGCTCGCTGTCACCCCGCGGATGGTGTGAATGGGATCGCCGGCACCCGGGATGTGAGCCGCCACCGCCCACGCTGGACCAGTGGTGAGGACGTGGGCACGATGCGCGTGGCTGGCCAGGTCGGCGGCCGTGTCACGAGCGGCCGGAAGGTCACCGACGGAGATCTCGTCCCGTAGCTTCTGGACATCGGTCCGGGCCTCATTCAGCTGAGCCCGCGCCAGCAGGCCGGTGACCACGAGCCAAGCACCGGCCAGCAGGATCAGGCTGCCGGCGACTGTCATCGCCAGGCCGAATCGACGGCGTCGGCGCCTGTTCCGGCGCGAAACTTTGACCCGACGTAGCCGAGGTGGTGCGGATCCGTCGTCCGACCCCGCAACCGAACGACGCACATGCTTGCCCCAATCGGGGCCCTCGAACGGATCCGGAGTAGTGGCCGACTGCTCTGCGTTCTCTGAGGAAAGTTCGCCTTCGGTCAGGTCAGGCATCGGCACTGATCTCTGGATCAGACAGTGGCTTTCCTGCGCTTGCCGGCCATCAGCATGATGCCACCGCCGATGAGCAACAACACACCGACGCCGCCCACACTCAGTACAGCGACACCGGTGTAAGCCAGGCCGCCGCTGCCTGAGTTACCGCCACTGCTGCCGCCGCTGCCTGCGTTACCCCCGGTGCCGGTCGCTTCGACACTGAAGCTGACGGACGCGCTGTCGCCGACGGCGTCGGTGGCCACGATGGTGTGATTACCGGCCGGAAAGTCGGCGGCCGTGATCGTCACCGTCTTGGTGAACGTACCGTCGGGGCCACTCGCCTCGGCGGTACCAAGGTCTACCGCAGCCGTGTGTCCGACTAGGTCGACCGGGCCGCTGAAGTGGCTACCAATGAGGGTCAGCGTGCCGCCCTGGACCACGGTGCTGGCGCTGACCGTCAGCGTGGGGGCGGTGCCGGGCGGATAGGCCCACGCCGATGATCCGCCGAACGTGACCAACACGGTTGCGAGACCAAGCACCGTTATCAGTCCCGCAATGAGCCGCTTGCCTACGTTCATTTCTTGGATCCCTCCGTAGTGAAGCAGACGGAGATTGGCCAACGCGCTGATCTCCGACATCAACGTACCGTAGAAGACCCGTCACGGGAAGTGCAATAATTAACTATCTGCGACACGTCAGTCGCAGTGTGCGATCATGGAGTCGCTGTCAGGGCAGATATACGTGGTCCTGCGCAGGGATCAGGCTCAGCTCCGCCAAGCGTCGCGTCCGCGATCTAGAGCACCCCGATCAGCTGTGCTAATGCCAGGAGAACGGGGTCCGCAGAATGAGCCCACCCAATCCACTCACCTCCCGCACAGGGACACGATCCGCCCGGATCGGCAGCCAGGGCGACGGTTTCTCAGCGATCATCACCGACATCATCGTGTGGCTGGTGGCGACAGAACTGGCTGCTCTGTCCCGTTACGACTTCGATGCCTCCGAAGTCCAGTGGGGGGCGGTGACCGTCCTCGCCCTCTTCATGGCCGGTGCGCAACTGATCGTCGGTGCCGGACTTCTGCTGTATGGCCGACGTTATCAGGTCGGCAGCTTCGACGAGTTGCGCGCGATCGCGGTCTCGGTGACGGCCGTTTCGGCAGTCGCTACTGCGGTTGTGCTGATCGTCCAGCCCCATTCACTGCCGCGGAGCGTTGCGTTCGTCGCGTGGCCACTGGCGTTCACGGGCATGCTGGCCGTCCGGATCGCGAAACGGTTGATCAAGCAATCCAACAGCCTGCCCACCAGTGCTGCCGAACGGATCCTGATCTTCGGCGCGGGCTGGGTGGGTTCAGAATTAGCCCTACGGATGCTGCGTGACCCGACGTCGCCGTTCCGACCGGTTGGCTTCCTCGACGATGATCCGGCAAAGTCGCACCTGCAACGGCATGGTCTGCGCGTCTGCGGCACCAGCGCCGACATCGCCCAAGCTGCCCAACACTTCGGCGCGACGCGTCTGGTGATCGCCGTCAATCGGGCCGACGCATCACTCATCCGGCGGGTGTCCGATGCCGCGGACGAGGCGGGCATCGGTTGCCTGGTGATGCCTCCGCTGAACGAGTTGCTGCGTGGCGCTCAGGTGCAGCTTTCATCCTTGAGGGCGGTCGACGTCGAGGACGTGATCGGCCGGCGCCCGGTCGACACCGACGTCACCTCGATCGCGCAGTACATCACCGGGCGTCGCGTACTGGTCACCGGCGCCGGCGGGTCCATCGGGTCCGAGCTGTGTCGGCAGCTGCACAAGTTCGGACCATCGGAGCTGATCATGCTCGACCGCGACGAATCTGCGCTGCACGCCGTCGAACTCTCGATCTACGGACGCGCGTTGCTCGAATCACCCGAGATCGTGCTCGTCGACATCCGCGACCCCAAGGCACTGCATGACGTGTTCATCGAACACCAGCCGCAGGTCGTTTTCCACGCCGCGGCGCTGAAGCACCTGACGCTGCTCGAGCGCTATCCGCAGGAGGCGCTCCTGACCAACGTCTACGGGACGCTGAATGTCCTGCATGCGGCCGCGGCCGGCGGCGTTGAACATTTCGTCAACATCTCCACCGATAAGGCGGCGAATCCGGCCAGCGCCCTGGGCCACTCCAAACGCCTCGCCGAGCAGGTGACGGCGTGGTTCGCCATCCAGGGTCACGGCGGTGAGTACCTGTCCGTCCGGTTCGGCAACGTTCTGGGCAGCCGAGGCTCGGTGTTGCACGCATTCGCAGCGCAGATCGAGAACGGCGGTCCGGTGACGGTGACCGATCCCGAGGTCACCCGGTTCTTCATGACGATTCCCGAAGCCTGTCAGCTGGTCATCCAGGCCGGCGCCATCGGGCGCCCCGGCGAAGCCCTGGTGCTCGACATGGGCGACCCGATCAAGATCGTCGATGTCGCCCGGCGCATGATCACGATGTCCGGCAAAGACATCGAGGTTGTGTTCACCGGTCTACGCCCCGGGGAGAAGATGCACGAAGTGCTGCTCGGTGACGGTGAAGCGAGCAAACACCCATCACACCCGATGATCTCGCACGTCGACGTGCCGCCGTTGAATCCGGACGAGGTCGAGCAGCAGGCGTGGACGCGGACGGCGCGGCGGACCGGTTCGTCGCGCCTCGCGACGGCGTTGTGATCTGACTGTGGCTCGGATCTTTCTCTCGGCTCCCGATGTAGGGGAGCTGGAATCCACGTACGTCCTGGAGGCGATGAGTTCGGGCTGGGTGGCGCCGGCCGGGCCCGATCTGGATGCCTTCGAAGCCGAGATGGCGCAGCGCGTCGCCGTGGCGCACGCGGTGGGGATCAGCTCGGGTACAGCCGCCCTGCATCTTGGCCTGCTCGCGCTCGGCGTTCGTCCCGGCGATGTCGTGCTCACCGCGACCATGACGTTCGCCGCTACCGCGAACGCGATCACCTACGTCGGGGCCGAGCCCTTCTTCATCGACTGCGACCGCGAGACCGGAAACATCGACGTCACCCTGCTGGCCGACGCGGCCCATCAAGTGCGGGCGACCGGCCGGCGGATCGGCGCGATCCTGCCGGTGGACCTGCTCGGCAAGTGCGCCGACATGACCGCGCTCACCGCACTCGCGACCGAACTGGACGTGCCGCTGCTCGTCGACGCCGCCGAGTCGGTTGGCGCGTCCTTCCAAGGTCGGCGGGCCGGCTCCTTCGGTGCGGCCTCGGTGTTCTCGTTCAACGGGAACAAGATCATGACGACGTCGGGCGGCGGCATGTTGCTGACCTCGGACAAGGCCCTGGCCGATCGCGTGCGCTACCTATCCACCCAGGCCCGCCAGCCGGTGGCTCACTACGAGCACACCGACATCGGTTACAACTATCGGCTCAGCAACATCCTCGCGGCGCTCGGTCGGGCTCAGCTGGTCCGGCTGAACCAGATCCTTGCCCGTCGGCGTGAGATCCGGAACATGTATCGAAAGCTGTTCGCCGAGGTCCCCGGCGTCCGCCTGTTCGACGGTGGGGACGACCGCTCCGACAACTGCTGGCTGACCGCCATCGTGGTCGACGACGCCGCCGGGTGGACACCCGCCGAGCTTTCACGGCGACTGGACGCAGAGGAGATCGAGAGTCGGCCGCTCTGGAAACCCATGCACCGGCAGCCGGTGTTCGCGTCGGCCCAGTCGCTGGTCAACGGCAGCTCGGATTGGCTGTTCGAGCACGGGCTCACCCTGCCCAGTGGCTCGGGCCAGACCGATGCCGACCTGGATCGCGTGATGACCGCCGTCCGAAGCTTTTTGGTCGACCGTTGAACCCCGCGCCCCGCGATGACGCCTGGCGTTACAACCTCGGAAAGCGGGCGATCGACATCGTCGTGTCCCTGTTCGGACTGGTGCTGACAGCGCCACTGCAGGCCGGCATCGCCGTGCTCGTCGCGCGTGCCCTCGGCCGGCCGGTCCTGTTCCGTCAGCAGCGACCCGGCCGGGACGGAAAGCCGTTCGTGCTGTTCAAGTTCCGTACCATGCGGGAACCCGACAAGGCAGGCGACCTGCTCACCGACACCCAGCGGCTGACCCCGTTGGGTGTGCGGCTGCGTAGCGCGAGCCTCGACGAGTTGCCTACGCTGTGGAACGTGCTGCGCGGCGACATGAGCCTGGTCGGACCGCGGCCGCTGCTGATGCAATACCTCGACCGCTATACGCCCGAGCAGGCACGCCGCCACGAGGTTCGGCCGGGCATCACCGGTCTGGCCCAGGTGTCGGGGCGTAATGCGTTGACCTGGGAGCAGAAGTTCGCGGCGGATCTGGACTATGTGCGGCGGCGAAACTATGCACTGGACCTGCGCATCCTGGCGCTGACGATCCGAGCCGTGCTGCGCCGGGACGGGATCTCGGCGGACGGTGAGGCCACGATGTCGGAATTCCTCGGCTCGACGGAGGCGGGCACGTGAGCACAGATCTGGTAATTGTTGGTGCGGGTGGATTCGGCCGCGAAACTCTCGACGTCGTGGCCGCGATCAATGCGGCCGAGTTGTCGCCGCTTTTCACCGTGCTCGGCGTGCTCGACGACGCCCCTACCGGGGCCAACCTGGATCGGCTGGCAGCACGGGATGTTCCCCATCTCGGCGGTGTCGACGACTGGCTCGCGTCGTCCCGGGCAAGCACCCAGTACGCGCTGGCGGTCGGCGCCCCGAGCACCCGGCGCCGGCTGGCCGAGCGCTTCGCGGCCGCTGGTGCGAGCGCGCCGCCGCTTGTCCACCCGCGGGCCGGCGTCGGATCGCAGTGCCGGCTCGGGGTGGGCGCGATCGTCTGCGCCGGGGTGGAGATCTCCACGAACGTCACCATCGGAGCGCATGTGCATCTGAATCCCAGCGCAACGGTAGGGCACGATTCGGCTCTCGCTGACTATGTCTCCGTCAACCCGGCCGCGACGGTTTCGGGTGAGTGCACGGTCGGTGCTGGCGTGTTGCTCGGCGCTGCGTCTGTCGTGTTGCAAGGGCTGACCGTGGCGGCTGGATCGACGGTCGGTGCGGGCGCGTGTGTCGTCCGTGACGTGCCTGCCGGGGTAACCGTGAAGGGTGTCCCCGCGCGATGACCAAGCCCTTCGGGCCGACGCGCCCGCTCCGATCAATCCCCTGGGAGAACCGCCTTGTCTGACCCGTTTCCAAACCTATCCACGCCGGAGAAGCTCGTCGTTATCGGTCAGGGCTATGTGGGCCTGCCGATTTCGATCCGCGCCGTACAGGTCGGCTACCAGGTAGTCGGCCTCGACGTGGACGTCTCACGGGCGCAGCGCCTAGTCGCCGGAAAGTCCTACGTGGAGGACGTCTCCGACGAGGTGTTGCGGCAGGCTCTGGCGTCGGGCCGATTCACCGCCAGCGCCTCCTACGACGCAGCCGTCGGCTTCGACTACGCGGTGATCACCGTCCCGACGCCGCTCACCGAAGGCCTGCCAGATCTGGGCTTCATCGAGCAGTCGGCGGCCGCCATCGCTCCGCACATCCGACCGGGCGCCACGGTCGTGCTCGAGTCGACGACTTACCCTGGAACCACCGACGAATTGCTGGTACCGATTCTCGAGGCCGGCTCGGGGCTCAAGGCCGGCGTGGACTTCTACGTCGGGTATTCGCCGGAACGCATCGACCCGGGCAATGCCCACTTCAGCTTCGTCAACACACCAAAGGTGGTCTCGGGCATCAACGCTGCATCGAGCGCGCGGATCGAGGCGTTCTATAGTGCGCTGGTGGACCGGGTCGTCGTCGTGTCCGACTGCAAGGTGGCTGAGTTGACCAAGTTGCTGGAGAACACGTTCCGACACGTCAACATCGCCTTGGTCAACGAGTTGGCGATGTTCGCCCACGATCTGGACATCAATGTGTGGGAGGCGATCGATGCGTCCTCGACCAAGCCGTTCGGCTTCATGAAGTTCACACCGGGGCCGGGAGTCGGCGGTCACTGCCTGCCGATCGACCCCTCGTACTTGTCCTGGCGCGTCAAGCGGGCGCTGGGGCAGAGCTTCCGCTTCGTCGAGCTCGCCAACGACGTGAACGACCACATGCCCGACTATGTGATCCGCCGGCTGGTGGTGGCGCTCAACAAGCAGAAGCGGTCGATGAACGGGTCCCGGATCCTCGTACTGGGTCTGGCCTACAAGAAGAACACCGGCGATGCCCGCGAGTCGCCGTCGACTCGGATCGTCGAGCTGTTGCTAGGGATGGGTTGCGAGGTTCGGGTGGTCGACCCGCATGTCATTACCCGACACTTCGACAGCCGGGTGACCTTTGTTGACGTGTCGCCCGACGAACTCGCCGCCGCCGATGCGGTAGTGCTGCTCGTGGACCACGACGCGTTCGACTACGGCGCGATCGCGACGACGACCACGTTCATCCTCGACACTCGGCACCGGATGTCCGGCGCCACCGTCGAATATCTGTGAACGCAGCTATGAGAGTCTGCGGCCTTCGTTGCCCTCCGCCCGCGACGGCTACCTTCCCGACGATCGACAGCGCGCGTCATCTGTACGGGCGGTTTGAGCGCGGCGCGTGGACACGCCTTATGACGGGCCACAGCATATATGCAGCGGGCTAGATCGGCCGCCGTCAAGGGAGACCCGGGCCCATCCGCCCGTAGATGGGGTCGGCACCGAAAGCGCGTCAACGGGCGGAAAACGGCACGCCAGACGAGGCGCACGTCCGGCGCGGGTCTCGGCGCCGTCACTTTCAACAACGCGGCGCTCGCGTTGTTGATGGGAATCTTCGCAATCGTGACGGGACGAGTGCTCGGGCCGTCTGATCGCGGAATCCTGGTCATTTTCATGACGCTATCGAGCATGCTCATGGTGCTTGGCTCGCTGGGAACCAACACCTTCGCTCGAGTGCACTTGGTTTCGGCGAAGGAACGGCTCCCGCTCGAGGAGTACCTAGGCCTGGTCGCGGCGCTCGCGTCCGCCCAGTTCGCGATCTCCTTGATTTTCGGTGGCCTGGCCCTATGGGCCACCGACAGTCTGCCCAACGTTCTGGTCTTGCTCTTCCTTGTCCTCTATTCGGTACTCAACGTCGTGTCCTACATGCTTCGCGACGGGATATACGCCTTCGGGCACAATGGAAGGGCGTCTCGGGGCGATCCGCTTGTGGCCGTCCTCCAGCTTGTCTTGGTGCTCGCCATCTGGGCGACCTGGGGTTTAACGCTTGATCGGGCACTACTTGTCGTAACCGGGTGTCAGGCGTGCTCCGTAATCTATCTTCTGGCGCAGTACCGTCGAGTCAACTTGCCATTGACGGTTTCACCTTCATGGAAGTCGTGTTTGCGCCAGATCAAAGGTGGACTTCCAGCGCTCATCACTAATCTAGGTCAGACCTTCATCTTCCGGATTGATCGACTTCTTCTCGGTTTTCTGGCGACGACTGCCGAAGTTGGCATCTACAGCGTGGCTGTCACGATGACCGAGGGTCTTCTGCTTATTCCTATCAGCATAGGCCAAGCAATGTTCCACCGCCTGGCCTCTGGCGGCATGCCGTTGGAAGCTATGAACCGTCTGCGGTTGGCGAATTTGATTCTCTCGAGCGTCGGGGCGATCGTTCTGGGACTGGTGAGTCCGAGGATCATCGAGCTGTTGTTCGGTCGGGGCTACCACTTGGCGGTAACACCGTTGCGCATACTTCTGGTCGGGGCCGTGGCGATGGGTTCCTACCTCGTGGACGTGGCGTGCATCAACGCCGTCGGTCGTTTGAACAGCGCAGCGAAACTCACGCTCCTTGGATTCATTTTGGTGGGTAGCTTCGATCTCGCGCTGATCCCGCCGTACGCGATGAACGGAGCCGCGCTAGCGAGCGCGATTGGCTATGTGGTCATGGCGATTGCTGCGGCGATTCGACTGCGTCGCATCAGCCTCCATAGCGAACCGGCGCCGGCTCAGTGAAAGGCGCCAAGAACGGGCGCAGCGGCGTACCGGCTACGCCCGGAGTTTGGCGATTGGGTCAGCCCTTAAAAGGAATCGTACCTACCGCGCGGCACGGCAGAGATGTCTGAGTTGGATCTAGTGGTCTAGTGGCCATTACTCGCTACGGCCGCCAGGGCAAAAAGTTCTCGCGTGCGCGTTTACGACCGTCTTGATCACTTCTGCAGTGATGGCTGCGTTTTTCCAGGCGTCGGCTTCTGATTTATGGAAGGTTCTCCTGTACGGGCAGCCGCGGAGGAGCCAGTTCGGGTTCGGGGAGGTGTCGGAGGGCGCGTGATGGCCGGTCCTGTGGGCGCGGGTGGTGGCGCTCGTCGGCCATCGAACTGGGGGTGCTGAAGACCCAATTACAGGCGCACCGATGCTATAGACTGCTGAATGCTGTAAGTGGAAGTCACATGTATGGTGAATTGGTGGGAGCTTGGATGGAAATCGGTCATTATTACGAGAAGCCCCGATGACGCAGGTTCTCGCTGCCACGGTGTATCCGATGCGTTCCGCTGGTACGCGGTTGCGTATAGCGCCGGCCCTCACAGCACTGGCCGACATGGCCATCTCTAGCCGTTTGTGCACTTTTGTCGGCGATGACGGCCTGGACCAATGGCTGCAGGGAGGGTTAGGACGGATCAGCCCTGCCGCCCAGGGCCTCGGGGGCGCCGGCCGCGCTCTCTGCGAAGCGATGAACTGTGACGCACTACTGTTGCAGCGCGAGGCGCTGCCGCTGAACAACCTGTCCTTGGAGAAGTTGGTAGCCCGCCGAGGTCGCCCCATCATCTGGGATGTGGACGACGCATTATGGGCGCGGCCGGCTGGCCGCGCGCAAATCAGTGGAGGCTATGAAAAGTACACTTGGCTTGCGCGGACTGCCCGCGAGGTATGGGCTGGGAGCGAGCACGCAGCGAACTGGGCCGAACAACACGGCGCTCGATCCGTTCATCTGGTGCCGACCCCGGTACCGGTCCCGGCTGATCGGCCGCAAGCGCTCGACCGCGAACCCGACTTACTGGTATGGGTGGGCACACCTTCGACCGGGCCGTTCATCCAGGCGTGGCTGCACGACATGTCTGATGCTCTCGATGGGTGGCGGGTGCTGGTTGTGGGAGCAGTCATCACCGTACCGGCCGGTGTACAGGTCACGCAGGTGCCGTGGAGTCCCCAAGCGGAAGCCGATGCGCTGGCTCGGGGCTCGGTGGGCCTGTACCCGTTGGACCTGGCCCACCCCGCGGTCATGGGGAAATCCGCACTGAAATCGGTGCTGTTCATGGCACATGCCATTCCCGTCATCGCCACTCCCACCCAAAGCAACCGCAACGTCACAACGGCGGGGCGTGAAGGACTTTTCGCCAGCACCAGACTTGAGTGGCGCAGCGCGCTTGATACCCTTCGCGATCCGGCATTGCGGCACTCCATGGGTACTGCCGGCTACCGCCGCGCCCTCGCAAGTTTCGATACAAATGTCTGGGGTCCGCGGCTAGCCCGCCGCATTCGCGACCTGCTGCCGTGAACTCAGCTCGCCGGACAAGGTCCACCCCGATTCGGGTCGTCGCGACGGACAGTGAAGTCGAAGCGCCGTTTGCGAGCGTCCCGGACCAGATGGTCGCAGGGCAACCTATAAATAAAGCTCCGACGATCTGATGGCAGGGGCGGCTGCCATCCTCGAGACCACGCTGTGGCGGGCGGGTGCGGTGCCGTAGCAGCGACATCATTCTGCGATCGGGAAGCGGCCGATGTTAAATTCCTGTTCCCAGAGCCCCAGCATCGCCAGTCGAAAGAAGAGGCTCGGAGAGCGTTCGGCTCGACGTGCCAGTTCACTGGTCGCTGCCGCGCCGAATGCTCTAACCAGTACCGAGGCCGCCCCCTGCACCGCAGCTTGGAAGTGCTGGTCCAACCCCGCGGCGCGGAGCGCCCACACGTCAACAGCGAGTCCCTTCTTCCGGTCCGGCAGGCGCACCTGTGGAAGGATTTCTTGGAGTGCATTGCGCAACGGAAGTTTTTGGGTGCCATCGGGTCGCGGTTGTGGCGCGGCGGCCGCAACGACCTTGTCCAGATAGGGCAGCCGCCCTTCCAGGCTGCTGGCCATGGTGGATCGGTCTGTTTTCTCCAGGTAGACATTCGGTAGCCACCGCTCCCTGTCGTAACGGCGCGCCGCGTCCAGATGGCTGCTGCCGCCGGCAAGCAATCGCCAATCCTCCTGCGCTGCCTGCAGGTACTCGCGAGTTGCTTGGGGCGCGATCCGTTGCAGCAAAGGCAGGTTTGAGTCCAGTAGAGCAGCATGCGCGCGGAACCCACCACCCCAGAGCCCTGCTTCCAGCGCCCGCGCCCACGGCGCGCCGCCTCGCCTACGACCCCAGTAGTTGGCGAGCCAGGTGGCGGGAGCCTCTCGACGACGAAGGTACTGTGAGACGCGGTAACGACTGTAGCCGCCGAACAACTCATCGGCCCCCTCGCCGGCCAGCACCACCTTGACGCTCTGCGCCGCACTCGCCGCGAGCACTGTCAAGGGAAGGCACGCAGCATCGCCGAAAGGCTCGCCGTGCTGACGCATAAACGTCACGGCCGCATCGGTCATCGACCGTGAAGTGGCCGGAATGCTTTGGTGCGTGCTGTTCATCAGCTTTGCGTTCCACTCCGCGAGTGGGCTTTCATCGCGTGAAGGCGACTCGGGGAAACTCACCGTGAACGTCTTGATGGGGCCGTTCTCTCGGGTCGCTAGGGCACAGAGCAGCGTGCTGTCGACGCCGCCGCTGAGAAAGGCGCCGACTTCCACATCGGCGATCAGATGGGCGCGGACGCTGTCGGTGAGCGCCTGCTGGACCAAAAGACGTGGAGCGGGCGCGTATTCGATCGGCTGGCTGCCATGCTCAACGTGTCCGTCATCCCGCAGGTTCCAGTGGTACAACTTGCCCGGCAGCACCTTGGTGACCTCCTGGTAGACGGTACGCACCGGGCCGGTGTGCCCAGAGGCGAGGAACTCCACGAGACCGACCGGATCGATGCTCAGAGAACTTCCCGCCACGAGAATCGCCGGCAGACAGCTGGCCAGGGTCGGAAGCCCGGCAGGGTCGGAGTGAATGTACAGAGGTTTGATCCCCATGGGGTCACGCACAGCGACCAGTTGCTGCTTCACTTGGTCCCAGTAGGTGAATGCGTACATTCCTCGTAGTTGGGCGATCACCTCGGCGGGGTCCAGACGGGTCAGCATCTGCAAGAGCACCTGGGTATCGGACACGGCATGGGGGATGCCGTGCGTGCGGGCTAGCTCGCGGAAGTTGTAGATTTCGCCGTTGAAGACCAGGATCTGACGACCATCCGCGGACCGGGCCGGCTGCACGCCGGCCGCACCCAGACCCAGGATGGACAAACGTGTATGCACGAAGGTCGCCCCGTTGCTGTGCAGGACGCCAACTGCGTCGGGTCCCCGCTCACGGAGTGCGAGTGCAACCTGATCCGCGCGATCGTTCCAACCCGGAGCTAGGCTCGCAAACAGTCCGCACACGTTAGGTCGATTCTATTCAGGGCCGCATCAGCCTCGTCGGTGTAGCGGAAGTATCTGCCGGGCAACGGATAATGAGATGTGCCGAGATGCACATCGCCCCTCGCGAGAGGCACTCTCAGGGTAGCAACCCAACCGCCCGATCATGATCCCACTACGCAGGATCAAGGCTAGTACGACTTCTATCCAAGATCTCACGTTTGCAGGACGCTGCCGGACGGCTTTGCGAACAAAGACGAGGTTCGGCCGTGCCAGGTGAGCCGGACCAGGAGCAGCCAAGGTGGCAGGTCCGCCACGGTCGTGAGTGGGAGGTCGCGAAGGTCCCCAAGGATAAGGGCCGAAGACTGCCTGCGCGGCGTTGACGGAACTGCCGTGCCCATGTTGGTGGGGACCGAGTACACGGTGGTCTGGAAACCCCCTTCCCGCGGCTGATGGCATCACCCCTGAGGCAATTCAATCATTTAGCCAAATCACTGAATCACTAGGTGACGAACGGCGCCATTTCTCCTACGATCCATTTAACTGGACGGCGTTGGGATAAGAGGATAGACAGGGGATTTATTTGAACGTTTCCTTGCTCTAGAAGATATTGCAACTACCACGAGAAACAGCACAAACCAGAGCTCGGTGAAGCTTGCGTCCAGTATTGAGCTCGCGCAAAACACCATCACAACGGCAGTGATGGCCAGTGTCCCTGGCGTTCGTCTTCTCCGCCACAACACCCATGTGATGGCGGCTAACGCCCCTAGGATTGCATTGACGAGAGCGATTCCAACCATCCCGAAGTCTTGCCAGATGGGCGACAGGTAGGTGCCAAGGTTCGTTTGGAATGGAATTCTTCGGAACGGCTGAATTTTCTGGGGCGGTAAGATTGATGAGTCGAAGATTGAGGCGACTTGAAGGAACGGTCTGCCAAGATTCGAGCCTCGACCTTCCCCACCTGGACTGTCAGTGAGTTGACCAAAGTACGATATCGGTCCATTGACGTAGAACATAGGCTGTACCAAGCTGCCAGGAACCGGCGCATTGTTGCCATACGTCGCGTACATCTCACTATTCTCATACGTCTTGCCGACTGTGTTGCCGAGGAATGCGAAGGTAGAAAATACGCAAAGAGAGATGAACAAAATGTTGGCAATCCTCCGCTTGTCAAATTTGTGCCCGCCAGCGAGGATGGCTACAAAAGCCCAGGACATGATGGCGATGATGATGTTAGTTCGGCCACTTGTAAGGATAAGCGAGAACAGTGCAGCAAGCGACCACCACAAGTACATTTTGCGTCCAGTGCGGATGCGAAGGATTGCACCAAACGGCACGATAATCTGGGCGAAGTAGAAGTAATAGAAGCCGCTCGGCGGAGAGTCGCTATTGCCTAGGCTGGTACGCAGGCTATACAGTAACACGTGCAGTCCGGCGCCGCTGTATGCACGAATCTGCGCTAAGTAGACGGCAAGGAGAAGGCACCATGCGACGAGACAAAACATCCACGTTCGTGCGAATGCAGCAAGTTGGCGCGCTTCGTGTCTCGCCTGTATTTCGAGGGCTGCGCCTGCTCTCACTTTAGTCGCCCCCTTACGGGAAACGAGCAATACGATCCCGTAACCGAGAGTGAAACTCACTGCCGCGCTGATGAGCGCTACAGTGGCTTGCGTGGGCAGGCGTTCAAGGTTGAATGGATTGGAGACGTAGAGGAACGTTGCAAAGATCCACACCGCATATAGGACCCCAAGTGGTGTTATTCCGGCGCCGCGCGGGTGCAGCCCTTTGTGGACCAATGCTGCAATTGGTACCATCACAGCGACCCAAACGAGCCCTTCGAGCCAGTTCATACTGAACCGTTCTTACGGGATCCTCCGGAACTGGCGATCGCAGGACGGGACAGGTAGTGTGTGAGCTGATTCCAGATGATCAGATTCGAGAAGTAATCTGCCGCGAACTCCTTCCCAGAGAGCCCCATGGATCGAGAATCGGAAGGGTTCTCAGCGATCGAGCGCATCGCTGCGCAAAGGCTGGGCACGTCGCGTGGCTCTACCAATAGGCCTGATCGACCAGTAAGAATCGAGTCCACGGCACCAGTTGCAGTCGTGGTGATCACCGGTTTCGCCGCGGCGGCTGCTTCCAGCGGCACATTGGGGAAGCCTTCGCGATACGTTGGCAGCACGAGGCACTCTATTGCGTGGTAGGCCAGCGCTGGGTCGTCCAGCCAGCCAGTGAATCGAATCTGCGACTCGGCCGCCAGGGTCTCACGCGTCCGAGTCGGCAGTCCCGAGAGCTGATTCTCAGTGACCATGAGCAGCCACGCTTTCGGTACGGGATTTATCAGCTCAGTGAAGGCCTGGACCAGTTCCACGATGCCCTTGTCGACCGTGAGTCGGCCGACAAACCCGAAGACAAAGGCGTCCGCAGGAATCCCGAGGTCGGCGCGCATGGCGCGGGCAGCGGCCTGCCGTTGCGGCGTGGACTCGAAGCGCTGCATGTCAACACCGTTGCTCGCGCCGCGACCGAGAACCGTGCCGCGTCGCCGTCCGAGAAGATGAAGTTCCCGGCTACGTGTAAGCAGACTCGGGCTGACCACGATCACGTCATGGGCGAGATGCAGGGCGATCCATTCCAGCAGCCACAAGAGCCAACGCTTGAGCCCGGACACGGTCTCTAGGCGTAGGCCGCGCAACATGTAAATGCGTCGCGGCACCCGCGTGATCCAGGCGGCCAAGCCGGCGATCAAGCCCGCCTTGGGGGTGCTCACCATCGAGATATCCGGGCGTTCGGCGCGATACGCCTTGACCAGCCCGCACAGCGAGCGGGCATCGGCCCACGGGTGAATCTCGCGCTCCATGGGCACCGCTCGCACGCGGACGCCTTCGCGTGCGCCAGTTGCTTCAAGTAACTCACCCGGCGCGGACACCAGAACGACGTCGAAACCATGCGAGGCCAAATATCCCAACTGCCCGCGCATGATCGCCCAAGGCGTCACCGGGTCGGTGGTGCAGACGAGCAGCTTGGCCGAGTGCGCGGTCACGACTGTTTTGCGTCCGTCTCGAGGAACCAGGTCAGCGCCGCCTGCAGGCCGTCGTCCAGCGTCTCGGCCGTGGCGTCGGGGAACAACGACCGCAACACGGTGCTGTCGGCCTGGGAGGCCCGCACATCACCGACACGCGGTTCGAGCAGGTCGAGCACGGCCGGACGCCCGGTAAGACCTTCGAGTCGTTTGATGAGTTCGAGCAGCGTCACGTTGCCGCCGAACGCCAGGTTGACCGGTCGGTCGTGGGTTACCCGTCGCCGGACGGCGTCGGCGAGAATCGTCGTCACCGAACGGACCGAGGTGAAATCGCGCGACTGCGTGCCGTCTCCAAACACCTTCAGGTGCTCACCGTCCAGCAGGGCGGAGATGAAGCATGGGATGACCGCGGCGTAGGGGTGGCGCGCGGACTGCAACGGTCCGTAGATGTTGAAGAACCGAAAGACCAGGGTGTCCAGGTTGTAGCTGGTCTGGAAAGCCAGACCGTAGGACTCGGCCGCCAGCTTGCTCACCGCGTACGGGCTCATCGGCTGTGGCGTGAGATCCTCACGCTTGGGGGTCGTCGGGTTGGCGCCGTACACCGACGAAGACGAGGCCACGATGACGTGCGCATCCACCACGCGCGCAGCCTGCAGAACATTGAGCGTGCCGGCCACGTTGACGTTGTCCGTCCGCACCGGGTCCGCCAGCGAGCGGGGAACGGAGCCGCGGGCGGCGAGATGGACGATCGAGTCGGCGCCGGCCATCACCTGGGCGAGCAGATCGACATCCAGGATCGAACCGACGTGCAGATCGACGTCGACCCCGTCGAGATTGGATCGGTATCCGGTGCTCAGATCGTCGATGACGAGCACGTGGTGGTTCTCCTCGACAAGTACCCGGCACAGATTCGCGCCGACGAAGCCCGCCCCACCGGTAACGACGACCTGCACGACAACTCCTCTTCTTGTCCCGAGGTCACGACTGCACCGCGGGACCAAACTGCCAGGCACACTCACAGCGTTCCGACGTGACTGAACGTATCGGATCAATTGCCAGCCGTAAACGTCCTGCCCGCGAGATCTTGAGGGGGATGGGCCCCGATCGCGAGTTACCCTAACGCGGACACCCCAACAGGCCCCCCATCCGACTGTGAGGCGACATCTTGGAACTGCGCGATTACATGCGCATCATCCGCAAGGGCTGGCCTCTGATCCTTGCGTTCGTCGTCCTCGGCTCGGCGCTGGGTGTAGGCATCACGCTGTTCACCACGAAGGTCTACCAGGCGAGTGTCCAGATCTTCGTCGCGACCGCGGTCGGCAACGATCCCTCGCAGCTGGCGCAGGGGAACACCTTCAGCCAGGCCCAGGTGCAGTCTTATATCAGCATCGCCAACGCCCCGTCGGTGACGGATCCGGTCATCCACCAGCTCAACCTGAACCTCACCTCGCAGCAGCTGGCCGACAAGATCACCGCCGACGCGCCAGCGACCAAGGTGCTGATCAACCTTCAGGTGACCGATCACGACCCCCGCACAGCCGTAAGTCTTGCAAACGCCATCGCCGCCCAGTTCAACTCGGTAGTGGCCCAAACCGCTGAGACCAACGGCAAGACCGTCGTGAAACTGACGGTGATCCACCCGGCCACCGAGCCGACCTCGCCCATCGAGCCGAACAAGGTGATCGACATCGGCCTCGGATTCGTGATCGGCCTGTTGCTCGGTCTCGGGTTCGTCGTGCTGCGCGACGTCCTGGACAACACGGTGAAGGGTCCGGCCGACTTCGAGCCGCTGGGCGTGCCGGTGCTCGGCTACGTCCCGTTCGACAAGCGCACCGCGAAGATGCCGATCGCGTTCCGAGGAGATCTGCACAGCGGCCGATCCGAGGCATATCGGCAACTGCGCACCAACATGCAGTTCGTCGACATCGACCACCCGCCGCGGATCATCGCGGTGACCAGTCCCATGCCCGGTGACGGCAAGTCGACCACCGCCATCAACCTCGCGGCGGCCCTGGCCGAGGCCGGGTTCCGGGTCTGCCTGATCGAGGCTGACCTGCGCCGTCCGTCGCTGGCGAAGTCGCTGGGGTTGGTCGGCGACGTCGGCTTGACTACCGTGCTGATCGGGCGGGCACCGATCGAGAGCGTCCTGCAGAACGTCGGCCGCAATCTCGCGGTGCTCACGTCCGGGCCCGTGCCACCGAACCCGAGCGAGCTGCTGATCTCGGCCAATGCCCGGCGGGTCATCGCTGAGATTGCCAGCACGGTCGATTACACAATCATCGACACCGCTCCGCTGCTACCGGTCAGCGACGGCGCGGAAATCGCCGCCATCGCCGAGGCGACGTTGATCGTTACCCGCGCCGGAAAGACCACCACGGAGCAGGTGGAGCGCTCGCTTGCCACGCTGGAGAAGGTCGGCAAGCGCCCGGTCGGGGCCATCATGAACATGCTCACTCGCGGGCGGGGCAGCTACGAGGATGGCTATGGGTACTACTACGTCGAGTATCGGCCCGACCGATCCCATCGGGCGAAGACCGACGATGCCACCCCGTCGGACCCGGCGGTCACCGAGACGAACCAGCCCTTGCCCGAAGGAGTGGGCGCCTGGCCGCAGCCCAAGCGGACCAGCCCATCGGAGCCGAGCGCCTGAGCGCGGCGTTCCAGGCGCGACCGGGGCCAGAGAACCCGCAGTCTCAGAAGACGAAGAGGGCGATGATCGCCGCGATGAAGATCAGGGCGATGCCTACCGACATCATGTTCAGTGCCATCGTGCCATTGGGCGTGTGCCGGGCCCAGCGGCGCAGGCGGCGCAATGGTTGGCCGATCCGCGATCCATGGGGCTGGGTCATCCACTGATCCTTGCACGTCCGTCAGCCGGGGATGAGAGACGGGCCAGACCCAGAACGGCCACTGCGGCGTCCACCGCATCGGCGATCTGCAGGCCGCAGGCTCGCATCACCCGCATCGAGGCCCCGAACGGATCGTCGATCTCGTCCATGTCCGCCGCCGGGGCAACCCCCCGTTGCAAGGCGACCTCGAGAACTCCTAAGCGCAGCTGATCCTCCGTCGCCGTCCCGGGCAGCGACGGTAGTCCCGCGCCCAATCGTCCGAACTCGCGCAGCGCGAACACCCGTCGAAAGGCCAACGGATCGGCAAGGACGACCGCGGAGCGGTGAGAAGTCTGGCCAGTCAGGATCAGGTCGGACTCGGCGATCAACGCGGGATCGAGTCGCCGGGCGACGTGACCGCCGCTGTCGCCGCCCAACTCGCGCAGAACCTGGGCCGCCGGAGCGTCCATCGGGAAACCGGTGGCACCGGCCGTCCCCGCGCTGGACGCGATCACCGGCCGGCCCGAGTCGATGCGTGCCGCGAACAATCGCTCCGCCATCGGTGAGCGACAGATGTTGCCCGTACACACGAACAGCACAGAGAATGACACATCCGCAACTATGGCAGAGCGCACGATCTCCGGGTACCGGACCAACTGGCGGAGCGCGTTCAGCCCAACATTTCTGGCCTGACGGCGGGTACTTCAGCTCCTGGTACAGGCGGCCGTGCTCGAAAACAACATCGCGATCCGGCAACGGCAGGTCACCTGCCGCAGCCTGCACAAACACCATCATCGCCTATGATCCATCCACCGCTACCCGCCGCCCTGGTCATAGCCCGGGCAACGTCGCCCGCACTGCCCGCACCTACTCGCGCCGGCCTCGTTCCACGCACGTCCAGCACCAGCACCTCGGCTGCGCTTTCACCCACGAAGCCCCTACCCCCGAAATCGCCACCTTCTCGACATCGAGCAGCTTCCGCCATACCCTTGATCCGCAAATAGTTCCCTGTTTTGTGGGTAGACGTTCCTAGACAACCGGAAAACGCTACAGGAAAGGCGTTTCGCCCAAATCACCTGCCACGCCCGCCCACGAAAGCGTCAGTAGAGCCGAATTTTTGGACCAGAGCTGAGCATTATCCCCCTCTGCACGGGCCGATAAGGCCCCATCACAACGTCGGGAGATTCCGTGGTAGGACGTCTGGAGCAACTCCCTGCCCACCACTACGTTTTCGGATCCACCCTGGTGCAGGCCGTGGGTGGGGTGTACTCCGCTCCTGGCAAAGGACACGATCGTGCCATGTGCGGTCCGAACTTCCTAGCCGTGGCGGATGGGGCGACCCCTCTGGAGACTTCGTGGCCAGACGCGGGTGACTTTGCACAATCAGCCTTAACGCTTCTACGTCAACACAGTCAAAATCAGAGTCTTTCCCTACAACAGGTGTGGGCATCAGCGATTGAAGAGTTGCGCCGCCGGATCACCGTTCCTGCGGTGGAGGTCAGCTCCGCCGTGGCGATGGTGCGTGAGAACGACGGATCCACCGAGATTGCAGTATGCGGCGACTGCACAGCCTTCATTATGCTGCGTAGCGGTCGATCCACCGAGTTGCGAGATGAGCGTGTCAGGCTCCTTAACACTGAAAGCGACGGGCATTGGGGGCCCACAGCACAGTCTAAACTTCTGGTCCGTGAATTAATGAACAAGCGCGATGGTTACTGGATCCTTTCCACAGATCCAGAGATGGCGAACCATATCCTGCAAAGGACTTACTTCACTCGAGAGATCGCCTTCGTACTAATATACACCGACGGATTTCTTAGCGATTCGACCCTTCCAATGATGACACGGCTGAAAGGCGCATATTCCAAGGCGTTCGACGATGACGTCTTCGCGTGCGACAGCCTGGAAACCGACCGGCGCTTTGGCGACGACGCGTGCTATTTGAAGGCAACGATCTACCCCTTGACCCCTTGACCCCTTGGGCCTTCGATTTGCGGTTCTCCCCAGGACGGTGGACACCCGAAGCGGTTTCTCTGGTGAGGGCTGCTAAGAACTGCGGCATCTGCTCGCTACCTAGTGTCCTGCGCCTGAGATTCGTTTCAATAAACGTCCGAGGGATTCGAGGATCTCGTCGGCGGTCTTGGTCCAGATGAAGGGTTTGGGGTGGGTGTTCCAATCTTTGATCCAGCCGCGGATGTCGGCTTCCAGCTGGTGGACGGTGTTGTGGTGACTGCGCTGCAGCAGGTCCTCGGTGACGAAGGCGAAGAACCGTTCGACCTGGTTGATCCAGCTGGAATACGTTGGTGTGAAGTGCATCTGGAACCGCGGGTGAGCGGCGAGCCAAGTTTTCACGGCGGCCGTCTTATGAGTGCTGTAGTTGTCGCAGATCAAGTGGACGGCCAGGTCGGCAGGCACTTGCTCGTCGATCTTGATCAGAAACTTCTTGAATTCGATGGAGCGGTGGCGCCGGTGCAGGCTGGAGATTACGGTGCCGTCGGCGGTGTTGAACGCCGCGAACAGGCTGGTCGTGCCGTTGCGAACGTAGTCGTGGGTCCGTTTCTCGGGCATGCCAGGCATCATCTCCGAACGCCGGCTGCGACCGGCCCAACGCCTGGACCTGGGATTTCTCGTCCACGGACAACACCACGGCAGCCTCGGGAGGGTTGAGGTAGAGCCCGACGATGTCGTAGACCTTGTCCACGAACATCGGGTCGTTGGACAGTTTGAACCCGTCGGTCAGGTGCGGTTTGAGGCTGAACCCTTTCCAGATCCGGCCGATCGTGGACTTGGACAGTCCGCTGCGTTCGGCCATCTTCTTCCGCGACCAGTGGGTGGCGTGTTCCGGGGTCGATTCCAAAGTTGCCACCACCACATCCTCGACCTGTTCGGCGGTGATCGTGGGTTTGCGACCCGAGCGTGGCTCGTCGACCAATCCATCCAGCCGGGAATCGACGAACCGGGCTCGCCATTTACCAACCGTCGGCATCGAAATCCCCAGTTGCGCAGCGACTTCCTTGTTGGTCAAACCAGTCGCGCAGGCCAATACGATCCGGGATCGCAGCGCCAGAGCTTGCGCGGACGTAGTGCGCCGGACCCATCGTTGGAGCTGCTCGCTCTCGTCAGATGTCAATTCCAGCAACGCTTTTGGTCGTCCTCGCATAGACCGATACTACCATATAATGAATGCATCTCAGGCGCGGGACACAGCTCCATCCGCGACGCGCTGCACACCGGCCAGGCGATGACCCGCCGCGCCGTCCCGAACAGCCACAACCGGGCAATGCCGCTCGCCGCAGCAGTTGCGCGCCCTGGGCGATCCTGCTCCAGGCGACCACTTCACGACGGCCGGCACGCGCCCGCTCGGACGTATCCTGACCGTCGACCCGGTGCAGCACGTCGTCGCGCGCGGCCGCTGGCTTGCCCCGCTCCTGTCCGTCGGAGACCTCGTCATGGCTCGCCGGCAACTACTCAATCTCAAGCGGCTCGCAGAGCAGTCGACGGCGCAACCTCGTGTCTGACGGATTCAACTTTCCGCGGGAGCGGAAGGAGCGTTGTTTTGCGCCAAGGCTTCTGCGCCGAGGACCCCGTCCCGGTCACGGATCCTCCAGCGGGCACCTCGCTGGACATGCAACAGCCGGTGCGCCACAATTGTGTCCATGACTACCGCTGAGCCTTTGCGAACTGTTCGTGACCACCTGTCTGAGGTCGTCGACCGAGTGGAACGCCAGCACGAACGCGTCATCATCACCCGCAACGGGCACGATGCGGCAGTGGTCATCAGTCCGGCCGATCTCGCCGAACTCGAGGAAACCATCGCCGTACTCAGTGACCCCGAAGCGTTAGCCGACATCCGTGAGGCCGACGCGTCCTACGCACAGGGCGATGTAGTTCGCGGCGTCGACGCTGTCCGCCGCCTCGCCCGGTGACCCAGCCCCCACCATACGAACTCGTCCTGACCGCGCCCGCCCGACGGGCACTGACGGATCGACTCCCGGAGGCGGTCGCTACTGCCGTGATCGACTTCCTGACCACCGCTCTCATCGCGGAACCCTGCCGGGTCGGCAAACCGCTGCGCGGTGACCTTGCCGGCATCTGGTCCGCTCGGCGAGGCACCTACCGCATCCTCTACCGGATCCGCGAGGACCCGAGCGAAGTAGTAGTCCTACGCATCGAACACCGAAGAGATGCCTACCGATCGCGATGAGTACACGTCTTGAGGTGACGGATCAAGCCAACAATGACGCCTGTTGGAAACGATCATCGTGCCCGCTGGAGGATCCCTGAAGCGGGCTCCTCGCTGATAGGTCACCGCGATAGACGAGGAACAGTCGACCGGCCGTTCAGCCCGTTCTGGAGTCACGACTTGCACCGACAACGTGGTTGATCACGATCGCAGCACCGAGCAGCGGCAGCAGCCACCACCAACGACTGTCGAAGATGGTGACGAAGAACAGCGGGACAACGATCAGGACGGAGCCGAAGCCCGTCCACCAGGCTTCGTGTCGGCGATTCTTGAAGACCAGCATGAGCGGACCCTACCGCTGACCAGAACACGCTCAGTTCCCTGCGCTAGTGCAGTGTCTCAGTTTTGGTTGACTGCTTGGAGGGCGACCCGACCGCGTTGCACTTTGGCCAGGATGTCCTCGGCCTTCGCGGTCCACACGAATGGTTTCGGTTGGTCATTGTGAGCATCGAGGTACTCCTGGATTTTCGTGATCAGGTCTGGGACGCTGTGGAACACGCCGCGACGAAGGG
>JAABUM010001700.1_pt1 | contig 31759 bp, 29 predicted proteins | sample 5559161 | NCBI WGS metagenome assembly JAABUM01 (sample SAMN10711868, study PRJNA513369) | rock metagenome | isolation source: Antarctica rocks | place: Antarctica: Victoria Land, Siegfried Peak nord
ACTTGTTGCGCACGAATTGGGTGGTGCGGATAGCCTCGTCAAGCGCGGCGTACTGCGCCGCCGCGCCGCTGAGTTTGAATTCCAAAACGATCATACTGTCTAGTATACCAAAGTTAGACGGTTGAGGTGATCTAAAAACAAGCGAAACCAGCGCGCTGGCGCGCGTGAAGGACGCCGCTTCATCCCACGGCTAAAGCGGTGGGTTTTCTCGTCGGGGTTCTATAAAACTCACGACTCACGACTCACGACTCACGACTCACGACTCACGACTTTTACCCCGAGGCGCCGAGGCGCGGCCGTGGATTGCCGACGAGGAGGTCGCGCAGGCGGCGCTGCAGGCGGTAGCGATCGCCGCGCCGCAGGAAGATGGCGTCGTGGGGCGCGCGGCGCACCGTCACCGTCGTCCCCGACGGGAGCTGGCTGTGCACGAGCCCGTCGGCGAGCAAGATCCAGTCGTGGGCGTCGGTGGTGACGCGCAACTCTACGGATTCGTCGGCCGGGATCACGAGGAGTTGCGGCGGACCCGACTGCGGGGCCACGGCCGTCAGCGAGAGCGACGCCACCGCCGGGTGGATAATGGGACCGCCGGCGGAGCGTGTGTACGCGCTCGAGCCGGTCGGGGTGGCGACGATCAAGGCGTCGGCCCAGACCGTCCCGTAGCGACTGCCATCGAACGCTATGTCGACGCGGATCGGGCCGGAGCTAACGCCGCGCGCGGCAACGATCTCGTTGAGCGCCGGAATGCCCCCGTCCTGCTCTGTTTCCGGGACCTGTCCGCCCCCTGGGGCGTCGAGCGTCGCCGTGAGCATGAGGCGGGCGTCGCGCCAACAGTCACCGCGCAGGTAGTGGGGCAGAGCCGCGTCGATGTCTTGCGCCTCGACCTCGGCCAGCAGCCCCAGTTGGCCGAGTTGGACCGGGAGCAGGGGGATGCCAAGCGGCGCGCACAGGCGCGCCGCGCCCAGGATCGAGCCATCACCCCCGACGACGATGGCGTGCGTGTGGGCGCGTAGGGCGCCGGATTCTAACCCATACAGTGAGATCGCCCGCGCCGTCGTTGGCGCCGTCGCGGCCCCGATCCGTGGCAGCGCGGCGGCGACGTGTTCGGCCAGCGCCGCGGCGCCCGCTTTGGCAGGGTAAAAAAGGACGGCGACCGACAATGCGACCGGGTTCATACTACTATGTCTCCTTACTTGGTTCGATCAAGCGAACCTGGATCGGCGTCGGGACTGCCTTGGCCATGTTCAGGCGGGGGCCGTTATTTTCCACCCCCCCCTATTCTCACACAGCGCCGCTATTCCGGCACGACACGTCACGTCCTGCGCGCCCAGGGCTCGTGAATTATTGTAGGGGCGTATGGCATACGTCCGTGCGTTCGAGACCACGGGCGTATGCCATGCGCCCCTACACCACGCCGGGAGCCTTGGCAGCACGGATAATTCACGAGCCCTGCCTGCGCGCCATGTCTCCTTGACAACCACTCCCATGACCGTGTATGATGGCGTCACAGTTACTTGAATCGATTCAGGCGCTCAAAGCGCCCCATTCTTGAAAGCTTTCAGGGATTATGAAGCAGCCATCATCGGTTACTATCCGTGACGTCGCGCACCTCGCCGGCGTGGCGCCGTCGACGGTCTCCATGGCCCTGTCCAACCATCCCGACATCGCGGAGGCGACGCGCGGGCTGGTGCGCGAGGCGGCAGCCAAACTTCACTACACCCCCAACCATTCTGCCCGCAGTTTGCGCGGAAGTCTCCAGCGCGCGCTCGGCGTCGTCATCCCGCACAGCAGCGCGCACGTCTTCTCGCATCCCTACTTCATGGATCTGCTCGGCGGCATTACCGATGTCGCGAACGACCACGACTTTGTGGTCATCCTCTCCACGGCGCGGGAGGAAGACGACGAGGAGGGCGCCTACCTCAAGATGCTGCGCGGCCAGCGTGTGGATGGTATTATCCTCGCCTCGGCCGCGCTGTTCGACCGGCATGTGATGGAGCTGGCCGTCTCGGGCTATCCGTTCGTCTTCCTCGGCCGCTATCCGCTCAACCTGAGCATCACGACGGTGGGTATCGACGATGTCGCCGGGGCCGATCTGGTGACGAGCCATCTGCTCGCCCATGGTTACCGCTCCATCGCCCATATCTCCGGCCCGCTGCGCCACCTCTCAGCGGCGGACCGGCGCGACGGGTACGTGCGCGCGCTGGCGCGCGCCGGCATCCCCGCCCGCGATGACTATATCGTCGAGGGCGACTACTCCGAGGAGTCGGGGCGGCAAGCCGCCCTGCGTCTCCTCACCCTCCCAACCCATCCACGCGCCGTCTTCGCGGGTAACGACGAGATGGCGTATGGCGCGCTCGATACGTTCCGTACGAACGGGGTGCGCGTGCCCGCGGACATCGCCCTGGCTGGATTCGATGACCTCGCCATTGCCCGCGTCATGACCCCCTCTTTGACGACCGTCCACCAGCCGATCCGGGCGCTCGGTGGGGCCGCGGCCGAACGGCTGATTGCCCTCGCCGAGGGACAGAAGGCGCCGGATCACCAAACAATTCTACCTGTCACCCTCAGCATCCGCGATTCGTGCGGTCCCGCATCGTCCCACGCTCATCCTGACGTAGGGAAGGAGGTGGCGCCATGTCCTGAGTAGCAGAGGACGCGTCACCCTAGCCTGTCCAGCCGTGTACTCATGAGTTCTACAATAAATAAAGGAGCGTTACCATGCGTCGTCAACGCGTTAAACAAGCAACACGTCTCGCCTGTGCCATCGGTCTCAGCGCTCTCGCCGTCGCGCCGTTCCGCGGCGCCCACGCGGCGCCGGTGGCCACCGCGACGACTCTTACCTTCTGGAACGGTTTCACCGGTCCCGATGAGCCCACCGTCCAGACGTTGGTCAACCGCTTCAACGGATCCCACGCGTCGACGACGGTGAGCATGAACGTCATGCCGTGGGCCGATCTCACCACCAAGCTGCTCGCCGCGGCGGCGGTCGGCCAGGGCCCGGATATCGCCGCCTTCCACCTGCAATACCTGCCCCAGTACGTCCAGGCGGGGCTGGTCGCCTCCGTCGATGGCATCTACGGTCACGGTATCGATCCCGCGTCGGTCCCGCCCGACCTGCTGCGCTCCCTCAAAATTGGGGGCCACTACTACGGCGCGCCCGCGAACTACGCCACGCTGATGCTGTACTGGAACAAGGACCTCTTCCATAAAGCCGGGCTGTCTCACGCGCCCACCACGGTGGCGCAGTGGCAGACCGATGCCGTCAAGCTCTCGCACCAGGGGACGAACGCCCAGTATGGGCTCGCGCTGGCCGACCACGCCACCATCCCGATGTGGCCTGTCCTGATCTGGTTGAACGGCGGGGATATCGTTACGCCCGACCACACGCGCTCCTTGCTCGCCGCGCCCAAGACGGAACAGGCCGTCGCCTCGTGGGGCGATCTCGTCACCAAGAACCATATCAGTCCCGTTGGGCTGGCCGGCGGTGACGCCGACACCCTTTTCCAGAGTCAGAAGGCGGCGATGGAAATCAATGGCCCCTGGGCCACGGCTGGCTATACCAAGGCGCACATCAACTATGATGTCGCCCCCGTCCCGGCGGGACCCGGCGGACGCGTCACGCTCTCTGACGCCGTGATCCTCGTCGTCAACAAGTCCTCGCGCAACGCGGCGGCGGCGCAAACGTTCCTCTCGTGGTGGAACCAGAAGGCGCAGCAGGGCTACATCTCGCTCCAGTCGGGCTTCCCGCCCGCCCGCACGGACATGGCGACGTATCCCTCGCTGCAAAAGAATCCCTTTGTCGTCAAGTTCGCCCAGCAAGCCCCGTACGCGCGCTTCTACCTGGCTGGCCTGAAAAACTTCGACAAGATCGATACCGATGTCTTCACCCCGGCGATCCAGAGCGTCGAGTACAACAAAGCGTCGGCCTACACGGCGCTGCCGGCCGCGGCAAGCGCCATGAACAAGCTCTTGCCGTAAGGGCATCGTGATGGCGGGGAGCGTGCGCCGCCGCCACGCTCCCCGCCGCCACGGTCTCGCGTAAGCGCATGGCGTGCCGTGAGAGGATGATGAGATGATCTGGAAGAAAGGATAGCCATGCATATCCAGGATAAAGGACGGACACATGTCAGGGACCCACGCGTCGACGCGGCCATCGCTCTGCCGACCGTGGCGCCGCGGCGGCGACTGTGGCCCTTGCATGGCATGGCCCGTCGGATCATGGTTGGCTATCTCTTCTTGCTGCCCAGCCTGGCCGTGATCGGCGTCTTCATGCTCTGGCCCATCGTGCAGATCGTGTGGTACAGCCTGCACCAATGGAGCTTCGTGGCGACGGACCACCCGTTCGTCGGCGCGGACAACTACCGCCAGATGGTCGGCGACAGTCGCTTCTGGGGCGACCTGCGCAACACGGCGCTCTTCACCGCCGGCGTCGTCCCCGCCAGCGTGCTGCTGCCGCTGCCCGTCGCGGTCGCGCTCCACCGCAAGCTGCGCGGGCGCGCCTTCTTCCGCGCGGCCTACTTCCTCCCGGCCGTGAGTTCCTACGCCATCGTCGCGATCGTCTGGTCGTTGCTGCTCCAGCCTGACATCGGGCTGCTCTCCTACTACGGCCGCCTCGCGCATCTGCCCGTGACCGACTGGCTGCATAGCACGACCTGGGCGCTCCCCGCCATCATGCTCGTGGGGGTCTGGAAGACGTTCGGCTTCAATCTGGTCATCCTGCTCACCGGCATCCAAAATATCCCCGAGGGCTATTATGAGGCGGCCCAGATTGATGGCGCGGGCGCCGTCGCGCGGTTTTTCCGTATCACGCTGCCCCTGTTGCGTCCCACCCTGCTCTTCGTCACCGTCACGTCGATGATCGCCTCCTTCCAGATCTTCGACCCCGTGTTCGTCATGACGAGCGGCGGTCCTCTCTTCAGCACCGAGACCCTTGTCTCCTACATCTACCACGAGGGCTTCCAGCTCTTCGACATGGGCTACGCCTCGACGCTGGCCTGCGTCCTCTTCCTCGTTGTCCTCGCGGTCACCATGGTCCAACTCAAAGTCTTCCGCTTCCAGGATGAGGTGTAGTCATGGCTATCGCACATCACCGGGCTCGATCGCGTGCGCGCCCGCGCATCACCGCGTCGGGGCTGGGGACAGCCGCGTGGTATCTCCTCCTGATCCCGCTAGCGCTCGCCATCCTCTTCCCGTTCATCTGGATGGTCCTGACCTCGCTCAAGGTCGAGGGTGACATCATGACCTTCCCGCCGCGCCTGCTGCCACAGCAGTGGAGCTTCGCCGCCTACGGTGAGGTGTGGCAGCGCCTGCCGTTGGTGACCTTCTTCCGCAACACGCTCCTCTTCGCTGGCGGCGTCACGGCGGTCTCGCTCGTCTTCGACTCGTTGACGGCCTACGCCCTCGCGCGGCTGGACTTCCCAGGCCGCACCACGGTGTTCGTCATCATCTTAGCGACGCTGATGATCCCGACGCAGGTGACGATGATCCCCGTCTTCGTCATCGTGTACCACCTGGGCTGGCTCAACACCTTCGCGGGCCTGATCATCCCGCGTGCGACCAACGCCTTCGGCATCTTTATGCTGCGCCAGTTCTTCATGACCGTCCCGCGCGAACTGGACCAGGCGGCGCGCATCGACGGCTGCGGCGAGTTCCGCATCTACTGGCGGATCATCCTGCCCCTCTCCAAGAGCGCGCTGGCCACGCTGGCTGTCTTCCATCTCATGTACAACTGGAACGATCTGCTATGGCCGCTGATCATGACGACGTCCACCGACATGCAGACGCTCACTGTCGGTCTCGCGACACTCACCGGTCAGCACCAGTACGAGTACGCGATCCTCATGGCCGGGGCGACGCTGGCGTTGGCACCCCTCATCATCGCGTTCCTCTCCGTCCAGCGCTACTTCATCCAGGGCATCGCTATGACCGGACTGAAGGAGTGACCACCCGTGACGGGAGGGACGACATGACTGCCATGGATGGGCCGCACACAGGTTCGGGTAGTATACATGTGAAGGAGAGGACTGGTATGGGGCTCATCGCGCCGTTTTCGCACGACCCGGACGGTTTCGTCTGGGCCGGGGGCATCGAGGACACCTTCGTCGCGCACCCGCACCCGCGCAGTGGCCGCGGCCTCGACGAGTATCTGCTAACCGGGCACTACGCGCACTGGCGCGCGGATCTGGACCGGGCCGCCTCGCTAGGGGTGCGCGCGTTGCGCTACGGCATTCCGTGGTATCGGGTGAACCCGGCCCCTGGCGTCTTCGATTGGACGTGGACGGACCCTGTCATCGCCTATGCCGCGACGGAGCTCGGCCTGACACTCATCCTGGATCTCGTGCATTACGGCACGCCTGCCTGGCTGGACAATGGATTCCTCAACCATGGCTACGCGGAGGCCGTCGCATCGTACGCGCGAGCGGTGGCGGAGCGCTACGGCGACCGTGTGCGCTGGTACACGCCACTCAACGAGCCCCTGATCACCGCTGAGTTCTGCGGGCTGCACGGCATCTGGCCACCGCACCTGCGCGGCGGCGACGGCTTCGTGCGCATCCTGGATCAGGTCTGTCGCGGCATCGTGGCGACGACCGATGCCCTGCGCGCGGTTGACCCGACGTTTGGTATCGCGCATGTGGAGTGTTCCGTGCTCTACCAGGGGGAAGCGGGGATGGCGTCTGACGGCGCGGCGCACTGGCAGGCGCGGGCCTGGCTCCCCGGCGACCTGCTCACCGGCGGGGTCGATGCGAGTCACCCGCTAGCCGCGTGGCTGGAGGGGTGCGGACTGGGGCCGGAGCGCTGGGCGTGGTACGCGGAGCGCCCGTTCGCCCCCGACCTGTGGGGCGTCAACTACTACCCCGAGATCTCGGTCCACCACGTCGCGGGCGAGGATGGCGCCGCGCAGGGCCGGAACGACGACGCATGGACAGGGGGTCTGGACGGCCTCATGCGGGCGACGTACGACCGCTACGGCGTCCCCCTCTTCGTGAGCGAGACGAGCACGCACGGCGACGACGCGCGGCGATCGGCCTGGCTGTGCGACTCGGTGGCGGCGATCCAGCGGGCGCGGGCGGCTGGTGTCCCCGTGCTCGGCTATACGTGGTGGCCCTTGCTCGATCTCATCGACTGGTCCTATGGCGCTGGCGACCACCTTGTGACCGATTTCATCGCGCGGCTAGGGGCGCCCTCAGCTGGCCCGATCGTGCAAGGGCCGGACGCCTTCGCGCGCGCCATGGGGTGGGACGAGGCTCGCTCTCAACCCCTCGCGCGCTATCTGCGCCGCATGGGCCTGTGGCGCTTGACGGGGGACGGGGCGGACGGCTTCACGCGCCTGGAAACATCGACGGCGGCGGTCTATCGCGCGATCATACGTGAGGGGATCACGGCACACGTCGCTCGTTACGCCGCCCCGATCGCGGATATCGGGCGTTTAGACGCCAGCTGACGGGGATGCGATGCGCAGTTCCTCGAAGATGCGCCGCGCCGTGTTGCGGCCCGGGATGCCGCTCCTCGCGCCCTGGGCCTGAGCATGCTAGGTTACCGCCCCGGCCCCGTAGCCGGCGCGGCCTGCTACCACCGGCTTTTATGCCTTGCGTGTTATATATCTTTTGTGTTGTAATTGGGATATGTGGAGCGTAGAAGGGACGAGCGAGTTCGCGACGTGGTACGACACGCTAACGCCCGCGCAACAAGATGCTATCGCCGGCCGCATCGAACTATTGGAACAGCAAGGGCCTGGCCTGAAACGGCCTACCGTTGGCGAAATTAAGAGTTCGTGTCACGCTCCAAGGATGAAAGAGTTGCGCGCGAGCAAGGACGGCAACTTGCGTGTGTTGTTCGTCTTCGATCCCCGCCGTACCGCGATCCTACTCCTGGGCGGCGACAAGTCCGGCCGGTGGGAGGAATGGTATCACACGGCAATCCCCGATGCCGACCGGCTCTACGATGAATATGTGGAGGAGCTACGCGCGGACGGCGTGCTGTAGCGGTACTCGCGCGAGGAGGATATCATGGCTGGACATCGATCGTGGAGGGACATCAGGGGCGACGCGGACCGTGACCCTGAGCGCCGTAGGCGCGTTGCCGAGTCTCGCTTCGAGGCCGAGGAGGAGCAGCGTGTCTACGAGCAAACCCTGGCCGAACTGCGCCGCGCCCATGCCTACACGCAGGAACAACTGGCGGCGACGCTTGATGTGCCCCAGTCGCAGATCTCCCGTATCGAGCGCCAGACCGATCTCTACGTGTCGACCCTCGCTCGCTATCTGGAAGCCATGGGCGGCCGCCTCGAACTTGTCGGCGTTTTCGATGACTGCCGCGTGTCGCTCACTCTGGGCGATCTAACGCGGTCAGCGGAAGATCCAAACATGGACGCGCCGACCATGCCCGCCGTCGAAGCGCGGTCTTAATCGCGCAAGGGGGACGCGATGCGCAGTTCCTCGAAGATGCGCCGCGCCGTGTTACGGCCGGGGATGCCGCTCACGGCCCCGCCGCGCAGCGCCGACGAGCCACAGCGGTAGATCCGCTCGTAGGGCGTCTCTACGCCCCAGGTCCCAACTTGCGCATCGTCGTCGGCGAAGAACCAGGAGAGCGCGCCGTGGAAGATATTGCCCCTATTGAGGGCCAACTCACGCTCGAGGTCTTGCGGGGTTTTGATCTCGATGCAGGGGGCGCCGTGCGCGTCCAGGGCGAGGCAGTCTTCGATCGGCTCGGCCAGCACGCGGTTCAGGCCCTCCAGGTAGCGGCGCAGCATCTCCGCTTTCCGCGCGTCGTGGTCAGCCTCGAACAGGCGGTACGGCGCGTCGAGGCCGAACAGCGTCAGTGTGTGGTAGCCGGCCTCGCGCAGATCGGGGCCGAGGATCGAGTCATCGGTCAGGGTGTGGCAGTAAATTTCGGCGGGCGGCCGCTCGGGCAGCGCACCTGCGGCGGCCTGCTGGTAGCTCAACCGCATCTGGTTGTACGATTCGTCGATGTGGAGCGTCCCCGCGAACGCGTCGCGTGGGTCGATCCCCGCGGCCTTGAGGCGGGGTAGGCGGCGCAGCAGTATGTTCACCTTGCAGACCGAGCCCTCGTCGGTCGGCCCCGGCGTGTAGGACGTGTCGAGCAGCCGCGCGAACACCTGTGGACCGGCGTTCACGAGCACGCGCGCCGCCTCCACGGTGCGCTCACGGCCATCGCCGTCATGAAAGACCACCGCGTGGTCCTGTGTCCCCGTCCCCGGATGGATGGCCGCGACCGTAGCACTTGTAGTGAGTTCGGCGCCGCCCGCGCGCGCTGCGCCTGTGAGCGCGTCGACCAGGGCGCCCATGCCGCCGACCGGGACCTGCCACTCGCCCGTCCCATTGCCGATGATATGGAAGATGAAGCAGCGATTTTGTTGCAGCGTCGCGTCGTGTGGGTGCGTGAAGATGCCGATCTTGCCGTCGGTGAAGAGGACGCCGCGCAACAGGTCGTTGGCGACCGCGCGCTCCATGATGTCCCCGAGCGGCCGTTCCACGAAGGCGTCCCACGCCTCCCGTTCATGCGGCGTGTGCAACGCGGCGCGCCAGTCCGCGCGCGCGCGCAGCGGTTGCAGCAGGCTGGGCCAGACCATACCGGCGAACGCCCGCTCTAACTCCAGGAGGGACTGGTAGCCGCGCCAGTCGGCCTCACCGGCGACGGCGCGCAGCGACGTGTGCGACGCCTCCTCGTCGATGTTGGAGAGTAGCAACGCGCGGGCGGCGCCATGGTCGTCGTACGGCGTGCAGGACGCGATGCGGCGGCGACGCGGCGCGAAGCGCAGCCCCAACTCGTCGATGATCGTCTTGGGCAGCAGGCTGACCAGGTACGAGTAGCGTGACAGACGCGCGTCCATGCCGGGGAAGACGCGGTGCGACGCGGTCGCGCCGCCAAGCTCACTGTTGCGCTCGAGCAGCAGCACCGACTGGCCGGCGTGCGCGAGGTACGCGGCGGCGACGAGCCCGTTGTGGCCTCCGCCGACGATGACGGCGTCGTAGCGCGTGAGGAACGGCATGGGGTTATTCCCCATAGCCCAGCTGGTCCAGAATATAGTCGTCGAAGCGGCGAATGTGGCGCTCAGGCGGCGCGTAGACGCCACCGTCCCGGAAGGCCATCGACGTCGCGCCTTGCTGTGTGAGCTCGCAGACGTCCCAGTCCTGCCGGTTGACCAGGTCCCAGAACGCGACAGCGTCGGACGGGTCGAAGTCGGGTTGGGCCGTGACTGTGGCGTCGAAGAGCCAGTCGCATATAATACGCGTGCGGTCAGGTCCTTTGGGCTGTAGGCGATGGATCACCACGTAGTCGGGGTGCAGGTTGAGGAAGACGTTGGGCCGCAGCACATCGCCGTAGTACTGGCGCGCGTCCTCGGGCCGCAGGCCGGGCAGAGGCGGCCGGCTGGTGCGGCCGGAGAGGGTCAGCGACTCCACGCCCGCGCCGAATTCGGCCCCGCCGCCGTCGTGTCCCGCCACGACGCCCGCCTTGAAGCTGGGCACCTGTGCGCTGAGTTCGGGGTGCATGACGGCGCAGTGGTAGCACTCGCTGAAGTTCTCGACCACGACCTTCCAGTTCGACCGCACGTCGTACTCGACCGTCGCGCCCACCGTGAGCGCGCCGATGTGGTAGTGCGCGAAGCGCGCGTAGAGGACGCCCAGTTGGTCCGCCAGCGGCGGCGGTTCGTCCAGTCCGTCCGCGAGGTTGACCCAGATCAGGCCCTCCCATACCTCCAGCGCGACGGGGATGAGACCGTAGTCCACGGGATCGAAAAGGGGGTCCTCCTTCATGTTGGGCGCACCGACGAGGCGGCCGTCCAGCCCATAGGTCCAGGCGTGGTAACGGCACTGTACCGTAGCGTGCAGCCGGCCGCGCTCGGCCGTGCAGAGGCGCGCGCCACGGTGGCGGCACACGTTGAGGTAGGCGCGCACCGTCCCCGTGCGGTCACGCAGCGCCAGCACGCTCTCGCCGCCGACATCCGCGCGCAGGTAGTCTCCCGCGTTTGGGATCGCATCGGCGCGGCCGATACAGACCCACGAGCGCCGGAAGATGCGTTCCTGTTCGCGCGCGTAGATCGCGGGATCGTAGTAGTAGCGTCCGGGCAGCGTGCGCGCGGGCGCAGTCATAGACCCCGCGACAGCCAAAGTCTTATTCACGAAAGTCCTCTCACCTCACATGCTACGCCCATGGTGTAGCGCGTGCGCGCCTATTGTCGCGCTGGTCAACGAGGCGCTGGGTGTGCGCCTCGTATGACGCTGTGGCGGTCCATCCTCGCCCCTGCCCATGGCTACCTAACCCCTGTCCCCCCGCCGCCGCCTCCTTCGCTCCCATACGGCCGCTACCTCTCCCCAGGCTCCCGCCATACACTCATCGCGGGTTCTCGCCGCGCGGATAGCGCCCAACCAACGCGAACGTAGTGCCGTGCCGGGCGTTGACGAGCGTCAGAAGCTGTTGGGGCTGCATACACCCATTAAGCGATCTGCTGATCGGCGTGCTCCGAGGCGGGAGCGTCGAGTGTCACCGTTTGATCGGGAAACACGGCATTGATCTCCAGGCGTCCGCCAAGAGCGGCCACGTAGCGCCGCAGGGTGGAGAGGTAGATATCCTCCTCGTGCTCCACCCGCGACACATTCGTCTGTGACACGTCCCACGCGCGGGCCAACTCCATCTGCGTGACGCCGCGCGCTTCACGAAGCTTGGCGAGCGCGAGCATGTCGCGCACGATCCGCGTCTCCCGCTCCACGGCGGCGCGCCCCTTGGGTGTAGATCGAAGTTTATTGCCCAGATTATTAAACGGCTTATGTCCACTCATGAGATGTCCTCTTCGCGTTTCAATGTGGCGAGATGATCATCGTAGAGTTGATCGGCAACTGGTACCTTGCGCGTGTACCAGTCGTCCCACTGGCCGCTTTTGTCGCCGCCAATGAGCGGGATGGCGCTACGACGCGGATCGAAGGCAAACAAGATGCGTAGATGTCCACCACGGGGGCGCAACTCCTTCATGTTGGCGTGACGTGATGTTTTAATCGTATCCACCCAAGGTCGCCCTAACGCCGGTCCATCTTGTGTCAGGTAGCCAACCGTCACATCGATCGTGGCCTGTTGTTGCGTGGTGAGCGCATCCCACCACTGCTCGAACTCATTGGTATACTCTACATCCCAACCCATCCCTTCAGTATAACGCGCGCATCGTACAATGTAATGGTAATACCCTTTTGCCGCAAGCGGCCGGTAAAGCGTTTGCCCGCCTGGTGGCACGTACTATAGCGGCGCTGTGGAGAGAAAGGCCAACTACGTGGGGGACGGCGTGAAAAGGTGGCGCTCCCAGTTTAGCGCGTGCGTGGGTCGAGCGCGTCACGCACGGCGTCGCCGAAGAAATTGAAGCCGATGATGGCCGTGAAGATGGCGATGCCGGGGAAGACGGCGAGCCACCATTGGTCGGGGTAGCGCTGCGCCGCGCTGATCATGGAGCCCCATTCGGGGTTGGGGGGCGGCACGCCGAAGCCGATGAACGAGAGACCGGCCACGGTCAGGATGGCGTTGCCGACATCGAGCGTGGCCAGGATCACCACCGAGCCGACCGTGTTGGGCAGCACGGTTTGCCACAGGATGCGCCATTCGCTCACCCCGACCGCGCGCGCCGCAGTGACGAACTCGCGTTCTTTGATTTCCAGCACCAGCCCACGTACGACGCGCGCGTAGGTCGGCCACCACACCACGACCATCGCCAACGCCGCGTTGAGCAGGCTCGGTCCCAGGGCCGCGCTCACCGATAGGGCGAGGATGAGGATGGGGAAGGATAGCACGATGTCAGCGAAGCGCATGATGACCTCGTCCACGGCGTGCCCGACGAACCCGGCGACACCGCCCAGGAGCAGTCCGACGATGACCCCTGACAGTACGACGGTGACGCCGATACCGAGCGAGGCGCGTCCGCCGTAGAGCAGACGGCTGAGTACGTCGCGCCCATTGTCGTCGGTCCCCAGTAGGTGCGCTGTCGACGGTGGGGCCAGCGTATGGTAGGAATCCTGCCAGGTGACGGGATCATACCGCGTGAGGATCGGCGCGGCGATGGCGGCGATGATCCACAGCAGCACGATGACGCCCCCGGCTACAGCTAGGCGGTTGCGTAGGATGACATGCCACAGCCGCCGTTGGCGTGGTGTGATGTCCTCCGCCGCCTCAATCGGGCCGGTCCCCCCGACGATCTCGATAACATTCGCGCCCATAGGCTACGTTAACCTCACCTGTGGATTCAAGACAGCGTACAACACATCAACGACGAGGTTGAGGATGAGATAGAGCACGGCCGTGAGGAGCGCCACGCCCATGATGGCCGGGAAGTCGGCGGCGCCGGCCGTCTGTGTGGCGTAGAGGCCGATGCCCGGCCAGGCGAAGACAGTTTCAGTGAGCACGGCGCCGGAGAGTAGTGACCCGTAGGCCAGGCCGGCCAGGGTCAGCGTGGGGATAATGGCGTTGCGCAGGCCGTGGCGTAGCACGATGGCGCTGGCGCGCAGGCCCTTGGCGCGCGCGGTACGGATGTAGTCCTGCACGAGCACCTCAAGCATAGAGCCGCGCGTCATACGTGTGATGAGGCCCATGGTATAGGCGCCGAGCACCACAGCGGGCAGCACCAGGTGCGCCAGGGCATTGCCGAGCGCCGGCCAATCGGCCGCTAGGATGCTGTCGACGACGGCCGCGCCGGTTACCGTGGGCGGCGGCGTGACGCCGCGGTCTAGCTGGCCTGTGGGGCCCGGCAAGAGCCCTAGGTGATACCACAGCAAGATCAGGAGGAGCAGCCCCAGCCAGAACACGGGGGTGGACACGCCAATGAGCGACACGAAGCGCGCCAGGTGGTCGGGCAGGCGGTCACGGCGTATAGCCGAGAGCACGCCGAGCGGCACGCCAATGAGCAGGGCGATCAGCAGGGCCGCGGTGCTGAGTTCAAGCGTGGCCGGGAAGTACTGTTGCAAGTCCTGTGTGACGGGGCGGCGCGAACTGATCGAGACGCCCAGGTCGCCGTGCAGCAGGTTGCCCACATAGAACACGTACTGCACCGGCAGCGGCTTGTCCAGACCCCACTGATGCCGGTACTGCGCCACGATGCTCGGGTCATCTTGCGCGCGCTGGCCCAGGCTGGCCACGATCGGGTCGGCCGGCACGGCGTGTGAGATCACGAACGTAGCCAGCGTAATCCCGATCAAGACCGGCACGGTGAGGATCAGGCGGCGGATGATGTAGGTGAATAGGTTCATTTAGCAAACTCAAGACCTCTGGGCCTGCGACTGCGGTCGCATGGCAGACCAACGCCGACCGCGGTCGGATGTTGTGACGTAGGGGCGTATTGCATACGCCCGGCGCTTGATACCAGGGCGTATGCAATACGCCCCTACAAAACATCACCCTTCGCACCGCAGTGCTCGTGGTCTGCCATGCGACCGCAGTCGCAGGCCCAGGCTCTAGGTTGAAGCGGTGCGGAAGTTAGAGGGCAAGACCGGCGAGTAGACAAAACCCTTGACGTTTTTGCCAAGCACAATGATGTTCTGCGGCTGGACGAGTCCGATCCAGGGGCTTTCATCGAGCCAGGTTTGTTGAACGGTGCGGTAGAGCGCGGCGCGGCGGGCGTTGTCACTGATGCTGTCCGCTTGTGTGACGATGCTCGCCAGATTCTTGTCGTTGGTGTAGTACATGCGCTTGGCCGGTCCGCCGCCAGGCGAGAAGGGGCCGGCGTAATCGTTGGGGTCGGGGTAGTCGACGCCCCAGTTGTAGAGGAGCATCTGTAGCTTCTGCGCGCGGTAGGCGGGCAGCAGGACCGTGTCTACCCGCGGGTCCAGTGTTACTTTGATCCCGACCCGCGCGAGGTCGTTCTGCACCTTGTTGACGAGCGGCTCGAAGAGTACGCCATCGAACGTCGGCGGCTTCGTATCGTAGCTCAACTTGAGGGAGAATCCATTGGGGTAGCCGGCCGCCTTGAGCAGGGCGCGCGCCTTGGTCAGATTCTGTTGGATGAGCAGACTGTTGTTGGTCGACGCGCTGTTGCCGAGCATGCCCACCGGAACCATCGAGTTCGGGCGCGTGCCGATGCCGTGCAGCAGACCGTTGAGGATGCCGTTGTAGTCGATGGCGTAGCGCACGGCCTGGCGCACGCGCTTGTCCGAGAGCGGTTTGGATATCTTGGCGCTGGTCGTCATGGCCACGTAGATAAGGTCGAGGGTGTTGCCGGTCACCACCTGGACGCTCGGCGTCCCCCGCAGCGACTGCGCGCCTTGCAGGTCGATGTTCTCGGCGACGTCGACCTGTCCGCGTTGCACCAGCAGACGCTGCGTCGCGCTATCGCTCTGATTTTGGAACACGATCTTGTCCATGGGCGCGCGGACGCCCCAGTAGTAGGGGTTGCGCGTCAGCACGATCTGCACGTTGCGCGTCCAGTTCGTCAACTGAAAGGCGCCGGTGCCGACCGATTGTGCGTCGAGAAAGCTCGTCGCCTTATCGCGTTTGGCGGCCTGCGTCGAGTCGTCACCGCCGTGCGCCTTGACCACCTTGGAGTCGAGCACGCCAAAGTTGTTGTCGGCGAGCGCGGCCAGGAAAGAGACATCGGGCGCGCCGAGCGTGATACGCACGGTGTACGTGTCGAGCGCCCGGATGTCGGTCGCGCCCGCGATGAGGAAGGCCGGGTTATCGTTGAGGTATTCGAGCCGCCGGTACGAGAAGACCACGTCGTTGGCCGTCATGGGGTTGCCGCTGCTGAAACGCACGCCGTGGCGTAGGTGGAAGGTGAAAACCTTCGCGTCGGGTGAGATAGTGTAGCTCGTCGCCAGGTCCGGCTGTGGATGCGCGGTATCCGTGCCCTTGAACGTCACGAGCGTATCGTAGCAATTCGTAGCCATCGCGTTCGACGTGAACTCATAGAAACGGCCGGGGTCCATCGTCTTGCCGTCCGTGATGTCGCGGGCGATGAGTAACGTCCCCCCCGCAGCCCTGGCGGATGTCGCCGGCCGCACGGAAATGCCGGCGGCGATGATAGATCCCGCGGCCAACAGGGATACCCCTGTCCGTAGCCGTATCGTAGCATGATGAGTCCGTGGCATCGAATCGTTCTCCCCTGACTATAAATGAGCGAATGGGGGCTAGAAACGCCTACCGCTGATGGGATAGTATCATATCGAGCCCTGCCAGGGGAAACGGAAGGGGTCCAGCCGTGACGGCTGGACCCCTGTCGCTGTCATAGGACCTGTTATTTAGTCCATCACCGCGACGCGTACGCGAGTTCCGCGGCGGCGAGGACTGGGTCGTGTAGCGGCTCGGGGTCGGGCGTCATCGAGACCACGAATTCGCCGTCTCGTCCCATCACCACATGCTCCGGGCCCAGACCGGCCGGCAACAGCTTGGATTGCTGTACGGCGCGCTCCAGCGCGCGCTTGTTGCGCAGGCCCAGGGCGTCCAGGATCGGGTTGCTGACGAAGCGCACATGCTTGATGGGCGTGTGCAGGAGCGTACGCTCCATCGCCGCCGCGAACGCGTTGCCGTTGGGGATGAGCTCGAGGGCGGGCATCTGGAAGCCACGGTAGACCTGTAGGATGGTGTCCAATGTCTCGTGCGGGAAATAGCGCATGTTGATGCGCACGACCTCGAGGAAGATGCCGTGATGGGCAATCTCGTCATTGGCGACCGTCTTGAAGGCGCCGGCCGCGCCGATCTGCTGGCCGCGCGCGCGCTCCACAGGCGTGAGGTCGGCCGGCAGCCCATAGTCGCTGCGGATACGCTTGCGCATCTCCTCGTAGTTGAAATACGTGGCGCGCTCCTGGACCATCGCATAGCAAATGGTGCCCAAGGGGGTGTCGAGCCCCGGATGTTCATCGCTCAGGCGAAATTTGTGGGCGGCCACGCGGTCACGGTAGGCGGCCAATGACTCTTCCGTGCGTTGGCCCGAGTGAAGCAGCACTAATTCCCACGCCTCGGCGTGCTTGAGTTCTTCCATGCCCCAGGAGAGCTGTAGGTTGCGCCGCTCGCGCATGCCATCAACGGCGCGTAGGCCCTCTTCGACGTAGTCGCCCACGTAGTCTTCGACGCCGAGGTAGCCCTCAATGATAGTGACCGTGTCCTCGCTGAGGAGGTGGCCGCGCTCGCGCATCTCGGCCAGGGGCAGATCGTCCCAGGGCGTCCAGTTGCGGACCTTCATGGCCTTGCGGAAATAGGTAATAAAAGCTTGACGGACCTCGCGCGACACGGCGAGCGCTCTCGCCTCGCGCGTCCAGGGTCCAGGGATGACCGACGGCATTTGCACCGTATACTCCTTGATTATAAGGCGCCGCCGCCTCGGTGGCAGCGGCCGGCGGGCGTCGTCTCCGTCGTCTCTGTCATCTTGCTAGGCCGACAGCGGTAGGCGTATCCCGTCCCTGCCAGTGTGACAGCCCGCGCGGCATAACACAATAGCCCGACAGCGCATCAACGCGCCACGACATAGTTGGGACGCAGCCCAGCCCTACAACACTATGGCAGGAACCGGACCATGACGAGCCATACCATTACCAGCCCCCGATGAGCGCGGTGTAAAGGCGGCATAACCCATGCTATCATCCACAACGAAGAGATGAACGAAGCCGAAAACGAAGAGACGAACGAGGGTGAAGGAGGTTGTATATGGACCGGCCATCGTACCAGTTTGGGATCAGCGAATTCACGACGTGGCCGTGGAGTTTCGAGGACGATGTCGAGAACTACGCGCGGCTCGGCGTCGACACCATCGAGGTCTGCGAATTCAAGCTCGACGACAAGCGCGTGGCCGACCAGCTGGCGCTGATCGCCCCGCACAACCTGGCGGTCTCGTCGGTGCAGCCCGCGACGCGTACCTTGTTCCCCAGCAAGTCGATGCCGGAGCCCAAGGACATCCCCGCCCGTATGGCGTTGTTCCGGCGTAGCATCGAGCGGATCGGCCCTTTCGCCTCCGACGCTCCCTTCGTGACTAACACGGGCATCCCTCCAAACGGGAACATCGCCCATGTGTACAAGGTGGCCGCGCGCGAGTACCGCGCGCTGGCCGAGTTCGCCGCTTCGCAAGGGGTACGCGTCGCGCTGGAGCCGTTGAACCCCTCGACCATGAATGTAGAGTCGGCGATCTGGACGCTCAATCAGGCCATGCGCGTCGTGGCCGCGGTCGACCACGCGGCCTTCGGAGTATGCCTTGACTACTGGAATATCTGGCAGAACGCCGCGGTCGAAGCAGCTATCAAGGCGTGCGGCGACCGTATCTTCGTGGTGCAACTCAGCGACTGGCGCACGCCGCGCTCCCTACAGGATCGCTACATCGTGGGACAGGGCGAGATACCGCTCGCGCCGCTGATCCGCGCCACGTACGATAGCGGGTTCCGTGGCGCCTACTCCGTCGAGATCTTCTCACACGATGTGCCCGATTCGCTCTACGACCGCGATCTCTCGGAGGTCATCAAGGAGAATCACACCGGTGTGGAGGGGGCGTGGACGGAGGCGTTCGCTGGATAGTCGGAAGTCGGAAGTCGCCGGGAAATAACCGGGACTCGTGCATTATCGTAGGGGCGTATGGTTAGACGCCTGGCTGGAGGGTACCGATGGTTGTCGTAATGAACCGCTTGAGCGCGCCCGCCGCGTTCGCCGGGCGTATCGAGCAGGGCTTTGCGCACGCGGCGCCGGGCATGCAAGACGTTCCGGGCTTTGTTGGCTTCCGGTTGCTGCAGATGCGCGAGGGGCTGGACGGGCAGGCGCTGTATATCGCCGAGACGACGTGGCGGGATCAGACCAGCTACGAGGCCTGGGCGCATAGCGACGCGTTCGCTCAGGCCCATGGCCGGGGCGGCGGTAGCCCGTTGACGGCGACGCTCGAAACTTTCGAGGTCGTCGACGCCCAACATCCCGCCCCCAAAGCCCCTTGAGATGTGACGCCAAGGATAAGGACATGCAACCAGTAAAGGATGTTTTCGAGGACTACGGCGACGAGGCGCCGGATGACCGGCCGTTGGGGGCGTACGCCGGGCTCGGAGCCCTCTTCAGTGCGGAGTTCGCCCTCTTTCTCTATGCGGTCAAGCGTACCGGGCGCACGCTGCCCGAGCGCGTCGAGGCGCGCGACCTGTTGCTGCTAGGGGTGGCTACGCACAAAATCGCGCGTATCGTGACCAAGGAGATGATCACGAGCCCGCTACGCGCGCCGTTCACGCGCTATCAAAAGCCAGCCGGGGCCGGTGAGATCAACGAGTCGACGCGCGGGACGGGGCTGCGCCACGCCCTCGGTGAGTTGCTGACCTGCCCGTTTTGCTTCGCGGTGTGGGTAGCCTCCTACCTCACCTACGGTTTCGTGTTCGCGCCGCGTGTCACGCGCCTGATCGCGGGTATCTTCGGCATGGTCACACTCTCCGACACGCTGCAGGACCTCTACGATATGCTCAAGAATAAGGCCGAACACACGGACGAGTAGAAAGTCGATGGTCGATGGTCGATGGTAAGGTATTGTTAGGAACCGTGTGCCAGAGTAGCAAGCGGCAGGTTGCAATCTGTGCGCCGCCCTACCATCGACCATCGACTATCGACTATCGACTATCGACTACACAAGGATGCGCAGGGGCGACAAGATGCGCTCGGCGGCTTTGGCGATCCAGGGGCGGCGCGACCACTCGTCGCGGGTCAGTTCGGCGGAGTAGGCTTTGTCCCGCTCGAACAACTGCTCTATTTGCTGGGCCAACTCATCGCTGTAGATCTCGACGTTGAGTTCGTAGTTGCCGAGCGAACTGAGGCGGTCCAGGTTGGCGCTGCCGATGGTCGACCACTGTCCGTCGATCGCGCACGTCTTGGCGTGGATCATGACCTTGTAGCGGAAGATGCGTATCCCCGCGTCGAGGCACTCAGCGAAGAGGCGGCGCGCCATCCAGTCAGCGACGGTGTGGTTGGAGATGCGCGGCAGCAGCACCTGTACGTCCACGCCGCGCGTCGCCGCCGCCGTCAGTGAGGCGAGCAGCGCGCGGTCGGGGACGAAGTAGGCGTTGGTGATACGTATATAACGTTCGGCTCGGTCGATGGCCGCGATATACATGTCGCGGATGGGGAAGGCCAGGCGCAACGCATCATTGCCGCGTGGCACGAACAGGGCGTCGAACTGGCGCGGATAGTGGCGTGTGATATGCTCGTCGCGGGGATGGTGATCGTCCCAGAAGTACGCGAACAGCTGCGCCAACTGCGCCGCGCCTGGGCCCTCCACGCGTATGTGCGTGTCGCGCCACTGTGTGGCGTAGAGGCTGCCCAGGTTATAGCCGCCAGTGAAGCCGACCTTGCCGTCGACGACGAGGAGCTTGCGGTGCTCCAACGCGTAGTGCCCTGGGTCGAGCGCTTGCCAGAGGCGGCCTATCGGACGATACTCCAGCGCGTGGATCGATGGCGGGAAGCGCTTGAAAGAGCCCGGTACCACGAGGTTGCCGAAGGCGTCGAAGATGACGTAGACGTCGACCCCGGCGTCCGCCTTGCGCGTTAGATGCTCCTTGAACTTTTGGCCTACGGCGTCGTCTTTCCAGATGAACGTTTCGAGGTAAATCGACTCTTCGGCGGCGTCGATCGCGGCGAGCATGGCGTCGAACAGCTCACGCCCATAGCCGAAGACTTGCAGGCGATTCTCACCAGCCCTCGTACCGGGGAGGCGCTCGTGTGGGAAGCCCTGGGGCTGGTTGCGGCGCTTTAGCCAGGCGATCGTGGATACGACCACGACGATGACTGCCTGCAGCGCGGCCACGACGGCGAGGCCCCACAGCGCTACGCGCCGGAGCGAGAGCGGCCGATGGAACAAGGGTTGTCTCCGTTTCATATCCCGCCCCACCGGCGCGCACACCCCTCACGCATACTGCCTCCCGCCTCCCGCTCGTCTATATCACGGCGTCCCACACGACACACTCTGGGCGCCCCCATAACCATAACCGAAAAAAGCCCTACCGTGCGGGTCTGCGTCGATAGGCCGATAGGCACGCAACCTGCTATTCGGTTACTACGTCAAACGCTATAAAGGACGCTCCTTGGCTTCGCTACGACATCCCGCTCTACGACGATGGATCGACCGGTTCGTGGCGGCGGACCCAGGCCTGACGGCGCTGCATCGGGCGGTCAGGACGACGCTTACCGTGATGTGCGCCGTGCTCACCGTCTACCTCGCGTTGCCGGCCCTGGGCTTCGGCACGGGGCTGACGATCCCCCTGCTCGCGGGGGTGGTCGGCCTGTTGTCCTCGTTCGCCGTCAGCGACCCTACTCTCCGGCAGAAGCATCTGACGATGCTCCTCCTGGCCCTCGTGGCCATCATGTTCGTCTTCGCTGGCACAGTGCTCGACCACTACCAGGTGGTGAAGAGCCTCGCGCTCCTGACCATCATCTTTGTCGCCTACTACCTGCGCCACTTCGGCCCCAAATTTCTCGCGCTCGGCATGATCGGCTTTATGACCTTCTACTTTTCATCGCTCATCGGGACCACGCTCGGACAGATGCCCGAGCTGATCGGCGCCATCGCGGTCGGGGTTGGGTGGGCCTTCGTGTTCACGTTCCTCATCCTCCCCGACCGGCCGGCGGGCGCCGTACGAGCGCAGCATGCGCCGCGCGGCGCCCGCACGGCGCTTGTGCTCGACGTCCTGTGTGAGATCGTCGGGGGCGAAAAGCGCGACCACGCCCTGACGAAGAGGCTGCGGCGGCGTCTCACGCGTCTGAACGACACCGCGATGGCCATCGAGGGCCAACTCTCGGGGGACGCGGTCGACGCCGACGCGCTCGGGGCGCGGCCCGACAGGGTGCGCATGTTCATCTTCGACGCGCTGCTCTCGATCGAAACCATCGCGGCATCCGTCCAATACATCATCGCACACGATGCGGGGGCGGAGGACCAGGCGCGCGTTGACGCGGCGCTGCTCGGGGACGCCAAAGAGGACATCACGGCTAGCGTCAATGCGCTGATCGGCCGGATTGATGGGGACAAAACAGCGACGGGCCTCCAGGATCTGGACAGCGTCGAGGAGCTTATCGAGGTCGGATTCGCGGCGATGCGCGCCGCACAGCCTCCTCAGTCGTCCGTCGCGCCAGGGGAGGCGCGCGGGGGCGCCGCCGCGGCCGTTGGCGCCCAGCCTCCCGTGCGCGACGGCCTCGTGCGGTCGTTGCATTTCATCTGGCATATCAACCAGGCGATCGTGGACCTGGCCGTCGACCTCGGCGCGCGACGACCGGAGACAACACACCGATGAGACAGCCCGATGGCGACGGCGAGCGCGCGGCGACGGTTGAGGACGTGACGGCGGGGGCGGTTCAGGGGCGCCATTCCGCCCACCAGGCTGGCCTCGTTAGTGAGTTGCTCCTGGCCGTGCCGCCGACGCTCACCGTGCTGGCGGCGCTGTGGTTGACCGAGACGCTGATCCACCGCCGCGTGGTCTTCGCCGCGCTGGCCGCGAGCGCCTTTCTGATTTACCGCGACCCCGCGCATCAAATGAATAGCGTGCGGGTCATGGTGACGGCGCACCTATGCGGCGCCGCCCTTGGCCTCGCCTCGGAATTGCTGCTCGGCCCCAGCTACCCCGCTGGGGCGATTGCCATGACTGCGACGATCGTGGTCTTGATCCTGCTCAACGCGGTTCACCCGCCGGCCATCGCCACGTCCCTCGGCTTCGCCATCCTGCCCAACCAGGGGCATGTGCTCGGCGTGTTCCTGCTCGCGTTGGCGATGGTCGCCGCCCTTGTTGTCCTGCAGCGCCTTGCTCTGGCCATGTTGCACTACAGCAAGAGACATTCTTGACACTCCACACGGCTAAAGCCGTGGGATTCTTGCTTCCGCTCAGCTAGGCTGAGATTGCCAGCATTGCCGCCATCGGCGGTCTTAGAGGCTGTCCACAAGCGTTTAGTCTGTCCGTGCGCCCCACGGCCAGTATCCTGAGCCCTTCGCGTTTGATGTTCCGTGCCGCGTTCAGATCGCGGTCCAGCACCTCTCGGCAGGCCGGACATGCCCAGACCCGATCAGAGAGCGTGAGCGCGTCATTCTTGTATCCACACTCAAAACACAGCTTGCTCGACGGGTAGAACCGCCCAACTGCGACGATATGCGTGCGATACCAGACACCTTTGTACGCCAACTGTCGGCGGATCGTCCCCATACTCGCATCGCGCATACTCTTGGCTAGCTTGGTTTTCGCCAGCCCCTTGACGTTCAAGTCCTCGATACACACCGCGTCATGGGTCTTCACAAGCGCCGTCGTCAGCTTGTGGCAGAAATCGTTGCGCTTGTTGGCGATCTTCTGATGGATACGGGCGACCTTCGCGCGCGCCGTCGCCCTGTTCTTCGAGCCCTTCTGTTTGCGCGACTGACTGCGTTGCGCTCTCTGTAGTTGGCGTTGTGCGGCGCGATAGAAGCGGGGCGCGGCCACCCGCGCGCCGTCGCTGGTCACGACGGCGTCCTTCAAGCCCAGGTCAATGCCAATAGTGCGCTCCTCAGATGGGTCAGGGATGGCCACGGCGGGCATCTCCATCTCGGCAACCAAAGACACGAACCAGTGGCCGCGCGCATCACGCTTGAAGGTGGCGCTCTTGGTCACGCCCTCAACCTGTTGGGATTGCCGGACCTTGACACGCCCGATCTTCGGCACGGAGAGGGAACCATCGGCCAGCGTGACGCGTTGGGGAATGCGAAAGCGTGCCGTATCCCGCTTCTTGCTCTTGAAGCGCGGGTATTTGGCCCGCTTCTCGAAGAAAGAAGTGAACGCTTTCTTGAGGTCGGCCAACACCTGCTGCAGGAGTTGGCTATCCATCTCTTTGAGCCACGCCGTATCCGTCTCAGACTTCAGGGCCGTCAGTCGCGCCGACAATTCCTTCTCGGAGAGACTCTTGCCCGTCGCCGCGTAGTGCGTCCGTTTCTGCTGGAGCGCCCAGTTCCAGATGAACCGCCGCGCGCCCGCATAGCGCCGGAACCCCTCGTCTTGCGGAGAGGTGGGTTCGATGCGGAAGCGGTAGACACGACGCAGGGTGGTTGACTCCATACCTACAGCATACTACAATTGAGAGATGAATGATATACAAAAGCCACGAAAAGATCTGCAAATCCTTGTGCGCGTCGATGTCACGGAGCGCGCCATGATTGAGCGCATCGCGGATGCATGGGGCGTGTCACTATCGGCGGCGATGCGGCGGTTGATCCGCGAGAGTTCGGTCGGCACAGAACCACGTCGCCCTGACGGACTCTAAGGACGCTGATTCATCCACACGGCTAAAGCCGTGGGCTTTCTCGTCGGAATTCTGTAAGCAGTAAATAGTAGACAGAAATCAGGAGCTTGTCGATCATGATAGTGCACGCCCTCGCGTACGGTCACCCGCTGGCCGCGCACGCCGTCCACGCCATGTCGGGCCTGGCCGCGGCGGCGCCGACGCCCCACCCGACGTCCATCGCCAACGGGCGCAGCCCCGTCCTCTCCGGCTCGGGCGGCGCGGTCGGCGGCGCGAAGCCCCCTCACGCGTACGATGATTTCCTGGCCCAACTGCTGCAGTTTCTCATCTTCCTGGCCAACCTGATCGGTGCGTGCATCATCGCCGTCGCCGTCGTCCGCGAGGCGCTTTTCTACCTGTACGAGCTCGTGCGGAGCCGGGGGCAGTCGATCTCGGACAGAGAGGCGATCCGCCTCTCGCTGGGGCGCTCGCTGTCCCTGGCGCTGGAGTTCCAGCTTGGGGCCGACATCCTGAGCACCGCGCTCAATCCGAGCGCGCAGGATCTCATCGTGCTCGGCGCGGTGGCCCTGTTGCGCACGTTCCTCAGCTACTCGTTGAGCCGTGAGATCGCCGCGGAGGCGCGCCGCATCAACGAAACGCGGCAGACGGCGGGGGGGCAAGGGGAGCAGGACACGCCCGCGGAGTCCAAGTCCGGCCGCGAGTCGGCGATGGCGATCGTGCGCCGCAAGCTCGGCGAGGGTAAGTGATGCTGAACTATCAGCTGATAGCTCAGAGGTGGCACGACTCATGCTTAATGTATCGCGCAAAGATACATTGGCGCGCGAGCTACATGATGGGGAGGGAGTATACAGTTTATGGACGTTGCGACAGGAGTTGGCGCGAGCGAGCGCGTGGCTATTTATAAGGTTCCCGATCATCAGCTGCCTATCGGCAGTACCCTTGGCGGTCCTAAAGTGTGCGCCATCATCAAAGCCACTGGCGCGCTCAAAAATGTCTACAGCATTGATCTGGGCGTCACGCTGTTCGGCTCCCTCGTGCTGCACCACTGGGACGAACGTACCGGCATGCACCTGACCCCACAGGCCGGAACCTTCACACTGCACCCCGAGCACCAGGAACACACGTTTAATTTGGTCAACGGGCTGGCCGTGCACGAAGATATCTTCGTCTTGAGTGGGCAGCCCGGCGCGGATGGCGCGGTCGATCCACCGGCTGTCTACTATACGGTCGACCTGCGTAACGAGTCCGCCGAGGAACTCAGCACGTCGACCTATGCGTTCTGTCAACTGCGCGGCGATACGGCGCACGATGTCGTCGCCGCCTACGACAAGCGGCTCAACGCGCTGGTCGCCTGGAACAAAGACCGCCCGGAACAGGCGCGCATCGTCGGGTGCTCCGAGAAGCCGGTGAGCTTCGAGACGACGTCCGACTATGGGACATCGGTGTCCGAGCGCTCACCCGGCCTGCTCTCGGGCCGCACCGACACGTCCCCTGACGACCCGCTCGGCGTGCTGCATCATGCGCACACGCTCAAGCCCGGCGAGAGCGTGTCTTTCTACTACCTGTTGAGCTTCTCAGGGGAAGGGCGCAAGGGCGCCGAGCACACGTACCGATCCTGCCCCAAAGCCGGCGAGGCGCTGGCGCGCACGATGGACTACTACCACGACATACTGGGCCGCTGCGTCGTTCTTACCCCTGATCCGCGGGTCAATCGCGGTGTGCTGTGGGCCAAGGCCAACATGCTGCGCGTGATGCTCAAGGCGCCGACAGGGTGGTGCTTCGTCAACGATCCCACCCGCTCCAACAACGCCGTGGGCCGCGACACCGCTTGGTTTGGTTTCGGCGGCGATTACTTCGTGCCCGAGTTCGTGCGCGACGCGCTGCGCGCCTTCGTGCGGCTACAGGAACCCAACGGCCTGATCGTCGAGTACTACGATATCCGCGACGATACGTCCGCCGATTACGGCCTCAATATCAATGACAACACCCCCCTGCTGATCCTGGCGCTGTGGCATCACTACAACAGCACGGGCGACGAGGATTTCCTGCGTGAGGTCTACCCCGCCGCGCTCAAGGCCGCGCGCTACATCCTCTCGCAGCGCAACGAGCAAGGGCTGGTGTGGTGTACCGCGACCGGTACATCGGACTGGGGCATTATTGGCTGGCGCAACGTGATCAAGAACTACCGTCTCTCCGGCGCCACGACCGAGGTCAACTCCGAGTGCTACGCGGCCCTGCATACGATGTCACAGATGGCGCGCGCGCTGGGTGAGCACGATGTCAGCGCCGAATTCGCCGACCACGCCCGCGCGCTCAGAGAGGCGATCAACGCGCATTTGTACGACTCCGAGAGCGGGCTGTACTACCTCAACATCGACATCGACGGCACGAAGCGCGGCGACGTCACCTCCGACCTCGTCTTTCCCGTCATGTTCGGCGTCGCCGACGAGGACACAGCCGCGCGCGTCGTCGGCCGGCTCAGCAGCCACGACTTCTGGACCGACGCCGGCATCCGCGTGGTCCCGCGCGACGCGCCCCATTACGATCCCGGCCGCGAGCCGGCCTATGGCTTGATGGGCGGTGTGTGGGTGGGCGTGACGTTCTGGTACGCCTTCGCCGCGGCGCGCTTTTCGTCTGATTTCGTGGCCGAGGCGCTGGGGTCGAGCTTCCAGAACTACTCGCGCGACCCCCGTCAAAACAACACCGTGCCGGGGCAGTTCTCGGAGTGGCTGCACGGGGAGACGCTGGTCAACGAGGGCATGATGCTCTCGCCATGGTTCCCGCCGCGCTACCTGTGGGCCGCGATTGAGGGCATGGGTGGGGTCGAACATGGTGAGAACGCCACCACGGTCCACCCACACCTGGCGCCGGACTGGGGGTGGATGGGCGTCCAGAACCTGCTGTATCGCGGGCGCTACCTGACCTGGTTCGCCGTGCGCACACCTGACCTCATCATCTACAGCAACAGCCATTTTCAGGAGTCGACGCCCTATCTGGCGTACGAGGAGGACATCAGCCCCCGCGTCCACGTCAGCGGGGACGACGCCTGCGGCTTGGGGCTGCGTCAGGGGACCGACCTCGTGCTATTTGCCGGCAACACGAACGACCACGCTATCATCACGGCCTTACGCGTCGACGATGAGACGCTCTCCGGCGCCTACCGCTGCCGTATCTACAACAGCCTGCGGGGCGAGTGGGTCGAGGACGGCAAGTTGCTGCCGGTGGAGCGGCTGCGCCGCGGTGTTACCGTGCGGATCGAGGGCAAAGGATTTTGCCTCTTCGATCTCAAACAGGAAGTTTAATGGCCTTCGAGAGTTCACGCGCGCTACGAGCGGCGCCCGCGCGCGTGAAAGCGGCGCTCTATGCGGGATCACTGGCGGGCGCCTCGGCGCTGATGGACGGGGTTAGCCGCGCCGTGCACGCGTTGCCCGCGCGCTATCGCTACCTGCCGGCCGATCTCGTGACCTTGCCCGTTATTCTGCTTGCGGCGCGGTTGCGGGCGACGATCGAGCGCAACTACGCGACGGCCCTGGCCGCGCCCATAACCGATTCGCGCGTGCGTCGGTTGGCCCGTGCCAGCGTGCGCAACTACGGGCGCATGGCGATTGATTTCCTGGCCTTACGGACCATGACCCCTGACGAGGTGCTGGGCTGGGTGACGCCCGTCAATGAGCGCTACCTCAGGGAGACGCTCGAAGGGGGGCGCGGCGCGCTGCTCATCTTGCCGCACTTCGGCAGCTGGGACGTCGCGGCCTCTTTCGCCCAGGCCTTTGGGTTGCAGTTGACGATCGTGACCGAAGGGAACTGGGTGGCGGAGTTGGTGGCGGGGTCACGTACCAGCCATGGCGTCGCCCTCGTGCCGCGCGAACGGTCACTGCGCCCTCTCTTCCGCGCGCTGGCCCGCAATGAGTGTGTGGTCATGCTCAGCGACATCGCTAAGGACGACCTGCAAGCGGCGGCCGTGCCATTCCTCGGTCACCCCGCGCGCTTCCCTCTTGGTCCGGCGCGCTTGAGCCGGCAGACCGGCGCTCCCATCCTCGTCGTGTCGTGCGCGCGCCTGCCGGGTGGAGACTACCGCATCGAGCCGCAACCGCCCCTCTACGCCGACCCCGGCAAGCCCATGCACGATGCCGTGGCCGACTTGACCGCGCGCGTCGCCGCGGGCTTCGCGCGCGTCGTCGCCGCACACCCCGCGCAGTGGTACCCTTTCCACGAGATCTGGGATGAGCAGGGCTCGTGAAATTATCACGCCGATTTGACCGCGGCTCGTAGCTGTGGTACTATTGGAAGAGAGGTGGTTGGTACCATCTTCAGCAGCCCATTTGTCTCATAATGCGCCACGGGTTATCGTGGCGTGTATTTTACTGTAAGCAGATAAGGACAAAAGGGCGTGTTGCACCTCATTGCCGTTCGTCATGTTCTCCTCACGCTCGTCGTTGGCGGTACCTGTGGAGGACCCGGTGGCCTTCCCACGGGCTCACACAGCGGCGGCCCCACTCCCGCGCCGACAGCGACGGCGTGTAGTATTCCCTCTAGCGCTGTTTTAGCGGCTGCTACGTCTACCGCTACTGTGTCGGTTCCGACAGCGACGACTATCCCATCGGGCGCCGCGCCGGCGTCTACTGTAGCCCCGCTCGTTGCGACATCGACCGCGACGCCACAGTTGCCGATAGCCCTGCCACAGACCGGCCGATTCGCCGCTGACGCCCGCTCGAAGCCGGCGGCGCCATGCCAAACACCGGCGCCACAGCCAACCAATGCTCCAGGATCGCCGACAGCCCCCACGGGCGTCAGCACGCCCTGCGCGGCGCCGGTAGGTAGTAGCGCGACACCTACGCTACAGGCGAGCGCAACGCCTCAGTCGGCGGGTACGACGCATAAGGCGCGGCCCACTAAGACACACACGACGCTGGTTCTCGCGCCAACCGTGACCCCGACCAGTAAGAGCGCCGGTCTGGGCTTCATCAAGGCCCTGGTTGCGTCAACGCCGACGAACACGGCGGGACCGACGAACACGTCGGGAACGCCAACCGCGACGACTACGCCGGGGACACCGACCGTGACAAACACACCGGGGACGCCAACGGTCACGAACACACCGGGGACGCCAACGGTCACGAACACGCCGGGAACACCAACCGCGACGAACACGGCGGGAACACCAACCGTAACAAATACGCCGGGGACGCCGACCGTGACAAATACGCCAGGAACGCCAACCGCGACGACTACGCCGGGAACGCCGACGGTTACGAACACACCGGGAACGCCGACGGTCACAAGTACGACTACGCCGGGAACACCAACCGCGACGAACACGGCGGGAACACCAACCGTAACAAATACGCCGGGGACGCCGACCGTGACAAATACGCCAGGAACGCCAATGGTCACGAACACACCGGGAACGCCGACGGTTACGAATACTGCAGGACCGACGATGACTCCCGTCACGCCGCCCCCGCCGCCCCCCGCGAACACCCCTGAACTGGGTAGCGGCGAGTTGCTCGGTTTAGGGCTCATCTCCGGACTTGGCGTTGTGTTGTCCTTCAGGCGGAAGCGATCCCGCCGCCGCCCCACCGTCGATGACAGTGAGGCATAGGCTACATTGTAGAGGGTAGGCCCACACCTATCACGATCTCGGCGTCATAACCGCCGAGATCGTGATAGGGGCCGTCGCGCGGGGGCTTGGCTTCCACGTCGCGTGATGACGCGGCCCTGCGGGTTTTGCCAGCGGCTGTTATCCCTGTTCGCATGAGCGCGACTGGAGCGCGGCGTAAGGCGTCTACTCATCTCGGTTAGCGTTCGAGGCGCTCACGCCGGGTGGCGAGGGGCCGTGGCGTCCAGGGTCCATCCCCGGCGGCGTGCCGTTCCGCTGACGCCTCCACGAATTGCTGCAACCGGCGCTTGAAGATGCGCACGTCGAACTCGGCGACATGCGCGCGCAGCACAGCCGTGTCGTAACTGTCGGGGTCGAACGTGCGCAGAACGTCCATCAAGGCGTCGGCCGTCTGGCGGGCGAAGAAGCGTCCCGTCACTCCTTCGACCAGCGTTTCCACCGCTCCGCCCGCCCGGTACGCCACGACCGGGCGGCCCGACGCCAGCGCCTCGAGCGGCGCGATGCCCAGATCCTCCTCCCCCGGCCACACCAACGCCTGACAGTGCCGCAGATAGTGGCGCGCCTCGGCGTCGTCGACACGTCCCGCGAAGCGCACCGTCGGCCCCGCCAGCGCCCGCAGGCGCGCCGCGTCGGGGCCGTCGCCGACGATGAGCAGCGGCCACCTCAGGCGATTGAAGGCCTCGATCGCCACGTCGATGCGCTTGTAGGGCAACAGCCGCGCCAGCACCAGGAAGTACGGCTCGGTCGTGGAGGCTGGCGCGAAAGCCTCGACGTCGATCGGCGGGTGCAGCACGGTGGAGGGACGCCGGTAGAACTTAGTGATGCGTGCGGCTGTGTTGCGCGAGTTGGCGATAAAATAGTCGACGCGCTGGGCCGCCGTGAAGTCCCACACACGTAGCGGCGCTACCACGGCCGGCAAGACGGCGCGCCCGGCGCGGCCTAGCCGCATGCCGGACACATAGTCGTGGTACATCCAGGCGTAACGCGCAGGGCTGTGGCAGTAGCAGACGTGGCAAGTTTTCGGCCCGGTCTGGATGCCCTTGGCGAAGGTGCTGGAGGAGCTCAACACTACGTCGTAGTCCGAGAGGTCGAACGACTCGAAGGCGAAGGGGTAGAGCGGCAGCAGCCCTTTGGCTATGCGCAGCGACGGGTGCAGGCGCTGCATGAAGCTGGTACGGATGTCGCGGTCGCGCCAGGAGGGGTCCATCGCCGTTGCGTCGTAGAGCGAGGTATAGAGGGGACTCTCGGGGTACGTGTCGCAGAACACACGGGCGACGCGCTCGGCGCCGCCCTCCTGATTGAGGTAATCGTGCGCGAGCGCGACCTTCAATACCATACCGCTTCCGCCTCTCTATCTCTAGCTATGAGATCCACCGGCCGTCCCGCCTCGTCACGGACCGCCGTGACCATCCCCATCGCGCGGGGACACTTCCGATGATAACATACGCCGCCTCCATCGTTAAGCCTTAACCAATCTTCACTGCTTTGCTCCAGTCGTAAGGAGGGCGAGATGACAGGAACGGGACCATGCGGCAAGCTGTCTTTGTTACGACACAAAGGAGAGCGCAACGCATGGACCCGTCCACGACATGCTGTCCGAATCCGGCCTGTCCTGACAAGGGGCGGGTCGGCGCAGGCAACAGCGGCATCCACAGCCAGAAGGAGCGACGCTACCGCTGTAAGACGTGCGACAAGCCGTTCGCCGCGACAAAGGGCACGCCGTACTATCGGCTGCACAAGGAGGCGTGGCTGATGACGGCAACGCTGATCCTGCGCGCGATCACGGCGACGCAGGGGGGATGACTATCAACACCGCCTACAGCGAGCGCTCCCCAGAGGGGCCTTTCATGGGTAGGTATGGGGGGGGAACAAGAAAAAGGATGAGCCAGCGCACTCTTTTGTAGTATCAAGGGTGTACGAACCACGATACACAAAGGAGGACGCGCATGGCCCATCCAGAGGGATTAT
>JAABUM010001701.1_pt1 | contig 31738 bp, 31 predicted proteins | sample 5559161 | NCBI WGS metagenome assembly JAABUM01 (sample SAMN10711868, study PRJNA513369) | rock metagenome | isolation source: Antarctica rocks | place: Antarctica: Victoria Land, Siegfried Peak nord
TACCGTGGTCATCAGGAGGCTCCTTTCGCACCCTCAGGTCATCTGTGTCCTCAGTGTGCCAAAGGTGCCCTCCTTCGTGTTTCTTAGGTTGATGCCTATGTGCCTGCTGGTCTTCGGCGCCCTGGTGTGGCTCAAGAGTCCGCACCACGTCGCGGCGGGGGCCTACTGGCGGATGAGCCTCCTGGCCAGTCTCGCGCTTGGCCTTGTCCCCGCTGGGGTCCATGGCGCACCTTGGGCGCTGGCGCTCGACTCCGTCGCGCTCAAGCTGTTTGGCCCGGCGCTGCTGGAGCTGGTCCTGATCATGCTGGCCACGCCCGCCGCCGCGGCGGCCGCCACCAGGCGGCGCCCACCGTGGGCGCCGCCTCCTCCTCTGGCCGCCTGCCGTGCTGCTGGTGGCGCTCTCTCCCCTGGCCTGGTGGCGCCCAGGTGTATTTTTCTCTCCCCTGGCCGTCGCCGGCGCCTGTGCCCTGGCCGGTTACCTGCTGGCGGCCTGCGCCCGGGTCATCGCCGTGCTGCGCCGGCCCCGGGACGCTCCGTTGGCCGCCCAGCTGCGCCTGTTCGCCCTGGGGCTGCTGGGTGGCCTGACCCCCTTTGTCGCGCTCAGCCTGCTCCCCCTCGTCCTGCTTGGTCGGGTGCTGGTCTCGGCTGATCTGACTATCCTGGCCCTGGCGCTTCTGCCCCTCAGTGTCGGCGTGGCTATTCTGCGCAGCGAGTTTCTGGGCGTTGTCAGCCTGGTGCATCGCCCTACCCTGCACAGCGTCCTGCGTATCACGCTCCTGGCCACCATCATGGGCATCAGCGGCGGGGCCGTTGCAGTAGCCCAGCAGTATCAGGCGTGGCTTGCTCCCGTGATTGCCGCGGGTGTCGGCGCCTGCCTGGCGCTGGGCTTCTCGCCGGTCCTGGGATGGCTCACCCGCCGGGGCGAGCGCCTCTTTCTGCGTGACACCTATGACACGGGAGGTATCTTGCTCCAGATCAGCGCTGAACTCGCTCAGGCGACGCCCCTAGGGGCGGGGCCTCTGGTGGTCACCCGCCTGACCTCCGTTCTGGATCTGAGTTTCGCCGCACTGCTGACGGACGCGCACGAGTGGACCTGCTGCCATCCACGTAGCGTTATCCCCGATGCGCTGCGGAGTGCCGCCCGGCAACGCGCGCGGGCCATCCTCACCCAGGCCAGTGGCGCCGCGGCCGTGGTGGAGCGCGTGCGTTGTGTGCCGATCTTGTTCCTCCCCGTTGGGCAAGACACGGAGATGCGCGCGGTGCTCTGCCTTGGCCCCAAACGCAGTGGGGACCGCTACACCTCGCAGGATCAGGCGTTGCTCGGCGTGCTGGGCCGCCACCTCGCTATCCTGTTCTCCAATCACCGTCTGCATGGGTGCCTCGCCGCGCACATCACCGCGTTGCACGCCGCCGCCGAGGAACGGATGGTCCTGAGTGATCAGGTGCGGGTGGCCGCCCAGCACGAACGCCGCCGCCTCGCCGGGGCGCTCCATCATGAGGCCATTCAGCTTGGTGAAGAGGTCATCCGGGTGCTGGGGGATCTGCTGACGGCGCCCCGGCTGCCTCTGGAGACGCAAGCGCGGCTCACCACCGCGGCTCTGCTGAGCGACGATCTCGTGGGGTGTTTGCGCGAGGTGGTCACGGAGTTGTACCCCCCGCCGCTGGAGACGGCGGGCTTGCTGCCGGCCGTGCACGCCTTGCTGCGGGACACCGAGCGGCGCGGCGGGTACACCTGCGCGCTGGTCAGCGACCCACTGATCACACGCGGGCGGTTCCCCCAGGAGATGGAGGAGACCCTCTACACGATCACGCGGGAAGCCGTGGGCAACGCCGTACGCCACGCCAAGGCCACCAGGATCACCGTGGCGCTAGCCTGTGTCGGCGACGATCTGCGCCTGACCGTGTGCGACAACGGCCAGGGCTTCACCCCCCGCGAGGTCAGCGACCTGCTGACGTCAGGCCATCTCGGCCTGGCTCTCCTGCAGGAACGCGTGCGCGCGTTGGAGGGGACCGTGACCCTGACGACGGCGGCGGGCCAGGGCACGACGGTCGAGGTGCGCGTGCCGGCCCCAGTCGTGCGCCCGGCGGTGGAGGTCTCGGTGTGAGCATCCGCATCGTGGTCGTGGATGATCACCCAGTGACCCGGACCGGCACTATCGCCGTCCTGGGGCGTGACGCCGGTCTGCAGGTGGTGGGCGAAGCCGAGGATGGGGCGGAGGCTATTGCCCTCTGTCGCGCGGTGGAACCGGACCTGGTAGTCCTTGACGTGCGCTTGCCCACCATCTCGGGCATCGCGGTGGCGCGCACCCTCACCGGTCTGCCGCGCCCCCCACGTATCCTGATGCTCAGCGCGTTTCCCGACACGGCCTCCGTGCATGCGGCGCTGGAGGCCGGCGCCACGGGCTATGTGCTCAAAAGTGTCCCTGGCGCCGCCCTGCTGAACGTTGTGCGGCGGGTGATGGATGGTGAACAGGTCTTGCTAGGCGTCGAAGACGGGCCGAGCGGGGGGCGTGTGCTCCTGAGCCCCCAGGAGGTCGTTGTCCTGGGCTACGTGGCCGAAGGCCTCGCCAGCAAGGAGATCGCCCAGCGCCTCAGCCTCGGCGTGCGCAGCGTGGAGACGTATCTGACCCGCATCTACCGCAAGCTAGACGTCAGTGGCCGTACGGAAGCGGTGGCGGTGGCTCGGCGCGACGGACTGTTCGCGGCGGAGTAAATGGCCACCGTTGGCTGCCCGCAGGACACGTTATGGAGCAGCGGAGCGGGCCGGGCGTGACCATCAGGCGGTATGGATCAGCGTCTCCTCACCACGTCGGTGGCGGGATCGTGAGGGCACACACCGTGGCGATCTATTCCGGGGACGGTGAGATCGCGCCCATGGTCGTATGGCTGGGGCGGCCCCAACAGTGTTACCCTATAGTGGCGGCCCCAATATCCTGCCTGTAGACACGGCCTGTGTAGGTAATGCCTTCGGCGACGCCGTAGGCGCGCAGGCGGGCCTCCTCGGGTGTGGGCCCCAGGGCCACCACGGTGACCACTCGGCCACCGCCCGTGACCAGACGGCTGTAGGGGTCACCGGCGGCGCGGGCCGCCTGGGCATCTACACTGGTCTTGCGGCCCCGGCCAAAACTGAGCAGCCCGCCTAGCCCGCCGCTCTTGGGCTGTTCGGCCTTGCCTCTGTGCCGCGGTGTGATCAACACATCACGCGGCGCATAGGGGTTGCGGGTTGCCTCATGGGCCACAAAGGTGGCCCGGGCAGCCGACTCCACACCCTGGATGCCATAGCCGGTCTCATAGGCCAGCGGGTCGGGATAGCCGTCGGAGACCAGCGTCACCGCGCACGCCGCGTCGGCGCTCCAACCCAGGTCGCCCTTGCCCACCTCGCCCTCGGCGGCGTCCAGCAGGGTCAACAGCACATCGGTCTTGAGGCGGGGCAACACAACACAACTGCCCATGGCATGCAGGCCAGGCGTCACGCGGATCAGACGCGGCGCCCCGCCCTCCCGGCCGACCACAACCTCGGCAGAGAGGAAACCCCGGTAGGCCAGACCCTGGGCCGACAGCGCGCCCACCAGCGGGCCGAGCAGCGCCGCCTCCAGCCACGCGGTCACCGTATCGGGCAGGCCTGCCGCCGGGGAACAGGCCCCCATGCCGTCGGTCAGCGGCCCCCGGCCCTGCTCCTCCAGACGCCGAAACACGATAGCCGTACCCAGACCGCGCACGGTGGCCCCATCGGCCAGCGCCACGATGACCAGCACCTGGTCGGCCCCCTCGACCTCAGCGCCAGAAGCCAGGGTGATGCCCCGCTGGGCCGCCTGAGCCTCCACCCACGCGGGGTCGGCCAGCAGGGCCGCCGCGGCGGAGGAGGGGCCGACAGTCTTCAGCTCGGCGGCCAGGCAGGTGTCGGCCACCCCAGCGAGACTGGCTGCCTCTCCCCCCAGCACAACCAGATCTATCTTGGCCTCGGTCGCCCACTCGGCGATCACCTCCGCCTCGCCGACCTCCAGGTTGACCGTCGCCGCCATGTCGGTCATGCCCACGTTGCCCGGCGCGACAAACACATCGCGCACGCCCGGGCTGGCTCGCAAGGCGCGGGCCAGCACGTGCTCGGCGCCGCCACTGCCCACGACCAGAACCTTCATGGCCAGCTCCGCATGAGACATCGGGACCAGCCTGCCCAGCAGCCACGATCGTAACCCCGAACACTCATCATCGCGGACACCACGGCGGCTACTCCCATTCGATTGTCGAGGGCGGCTTGGAGGAGATGTCGTAGACGACGCGGTTCACCTGAGGGATCTCGTTGACGATGCGGTTTGAGATGCGGGCCAACAGGTCGTAGGGTAGCCGGGCCCAGTCGGCGGTCATGGCGTCGTCGCTGACTACCGCGCGGATGGCCACGACGTTGGCGTAGGTGCGGAAATCACCCATCACGCCCACGCTCTTGATTGGGGTCAGGATGGCGAAGGATTGCCACAACTGACGGTACAGACCCGCCGCCTTGATCTCAGTGACCACGATGTGGTCGGCCTCGCGCAGCACGTCCAGCCCCTCGCGGGTGACTTCGCCGATGATCCGAATAGCCAGACCAGGGCCGGGAAACGGCTGCCGGTAGACCATCGTCTCGGGCAGGCCCAGGGCCAGCCCCACCTCGCGCACCTCGTCCTTGAACAGATAGCGCAGTGGCGTGATCGTCGTGAAGGCCATATCGTCGGGCAAGCCGCCCACGTTGTGGTGTGTCTTGATCCGCGCGGCGTGGGCCGTATCGTGGCTGGTGCTCTCGATCACATCCGGGTAGAGCGTGCCCATGGCCAGGAAGTCTACCTGGCCGAAGGTTTCCTTGATCTCCCGTTGCTTCTCCTCGAAGACGCGTACGAACTCGTGCCCAATGATGGTACGCTTGTGCTCGGGGTCCACCACGCCGCGCACGGCGGCCAGGAAGCGTTCGCTGGCGTCCACATGGACGAAGTTGACCGGCATGTTCTGGCCGAACACCTCGGTCAGTTGCCTGGCCTCGTCCTTGCGCAGGAAGCCATTATCCACAAAGACGCAGATCAGGCGGTCGCCGATGGCCCGCGAGATCAGCGTGGCCGCCACCGCGCTATCCACACCGCCTGAGAGGGCACAGATCACCCGCCCCTGAGGCCCCACCTCGGCCTGGATGCGGGCGATGCTCTCCTCAACCACGTTGCCGGGGGTCCATGTGCCATGGCAGCCGCACACGCGATACAGGAAGTTCTGGATGATCCCGCGGCCATGGGGGGTATGCACGACTTCCGGGTGGAACTGCAGGCCACTCAGCGTGCCGTTGGTGAAGGCGGCCACCGGCGTGGTATCCGTAAAAGCAAGCGTCCGAAAGCCGGTGGGCAGAGTGGTCACCGAGTCGCCGTGGCTCATCCACACGGGCATGGGCGACGGCAGGCCGGCGAACAGAGGGTTGTCCACGCTGACCAGGCCATCCGAGCCCGCGTCGCCATCCGCGCCCACGGCTTGCAGCGTGGCCGGCCCATACTCCCGTCGGCCCGCGTGGGCCACCGTGCCACCGAGCTGATGGGCCAGCGCCTGCATCCCGTAGCAGATGCCCAGGGTGGGCACGCCGCCGGTGAGCAACTCGGGCGGACAGAGAGGCACGCCGGGATCATAGACGCTGGCGGGGCCACCCGAGAGGATGATCCCTTTGGGCTTGCGCGCCGCGATCGTCGCCCAGGGTGTCCCCGCCGGCAGCAACTCACAGTACACGTGGGCCTCGCGCACGCGGCGGGCGATCAGCCGGCTGTATTGCGAGCCGAAGTCCAGGATGATGATCAGTTCGCCATCGGCGGTGGCCGGGCCAGTGGCAGCGACCTGGGGGTCTATGGCCACGCCGTGGGCCACTGCCTCTCCCAGGTACGAGGCCACCTCTACATCGCCGCTCTCACCGTGATGATCCTCGTGCGGCCCGGCCCCGCTCATCCTTGTCCGTCCCTTCTGCTTCCCTTGCGCCCTCTGCCCCTCATAGGGGAGGGGCAGTGCCCATGACTCGCCTCTACGCCTTGCCTCATATGATACCAGGAGCAGGCACAGCCGGGATTAATCTGCCCACTCCAGGGCCGCGCGTAAGGATGCCCACCGTTCGCCGAAGGGAACAAAGGCTCCGGGGTAGATAAAGCCGCGCGCCCGCTCGTTGCCCTCCAGGTAGACTGCTTTGAACAGCCACAAAAAGCGCGCCACCTCGTCAGGCCGGATAAGCACGCTCATCTGGCTTCAAGGGGCCACCTGGCCGCGCCAGTAGTCCAGGGTATCCTGGACGGTCTGCTCGAAAGCAAACTGGGGCCGCCAGCCGGTGCGCGCATGGAACAGCGAGACGTCCCCAATCACGATGGGGTAATCTACCGGGCGCATGCGCTCGGGATCCCGCTCAACCCGGATGGGCGCGGTGCTGGCGGCCAGCAGCATATCCAGGAGGTGTTGGATCGGTCGCCCCGTGCCCGAGCACACGTTATAGACGGCGCCTGGCTCCCCGAGTTGGAGGGCCAGGGTGTAGGCTCTGGCGATGTCACGCACGTCGGTGAAATCGCGCAGGGCGCTCAGGTTACCCACGCTGATCACCGGGGGACGCAGGCCACGCTCGATCTCAGCGACCTGTTTGGCGAAGTCCGACGCGACGAAGCCGGTGCGCTGCCGTGGACCAAAATGGTTGAATGGGCGCACCCGCACGACGTCCACGCCGTAGGCCCGGTAGTATTGGTAGCCCAGCATATCCTGGGTGGCCTTGCTCACGGCGTACGGGTTGAGCGGCTGCAGGGGCGCCGTCTCGGCGATGGGCATGGCCTCTGGCGGCGCGCCGCCGTACACCTCCGCCGTGGAGATGACCAGCAGCCGCAGGCCAGGGTGATCCAGCCGCCGGATGCCCTCCAGCACGTTCAGTTGGGCGCTGATATTGTTGAGCAGGGTTGCGCCGGGGTTGTGCCAGGCCTCAGGGACCGACGCCTGGGCAGCCAGATGATAGACATGATCTGGCCGCACGGTGGCCAGCAGGTCCGACGTGGCCGGACCATCGGTCAGGTCCAGGGCGTGCAGGGTAGCCCCTGGCACGCCTGGCACTCCCTCGGACGCGTCGGCGCCGGGCAGGACAAACGTGGTGCCGTGGATCTCCCAGCCAAGCCGGGCGCACTCCTCGGCCAGAAAGCTACCGACAAACCCCGTGATGCCGGTGATCAGCGCCTTCATTGGGCTAGGTTGGCCGCTGCCTGGCGTAGCGCCTCCACTTTGTCCAGGCGCTCCCAGGGCAGGTCAAGGTCCGGCCGCCCGAAATGGCCATAAGAAGCCGTCTGCCGGTACAAGGGGTGCCGCAGGTCAAATGAGTCAATAATAGCGGCGGGCCGCAGGTCAAAGTGGTTGGCCACCAACTCTTCGAGGGTAGCGTTAGACAGGGCGCTCGTGCCGAACGACTCGACGCGGATGGATACGGGCCGCGCCACGCCGATGGCGTAGGCGATCTGCACCTCCAGGCGGGTGGCCAGACCAGCGGCCACCATGTTCTTGGCTGCGTGGCGCGCCGCGTAGGCTCCCGAGCGGTCCACCTTCGTGGGGTCCTTGCCCGAGAACGCGCCACCACCGTGGCGGGCCATCCCACCGTAGGTATCCACGATGATCTTGCGCCCGGTCAGACCCGAGTCGCCCATCGGCCCACCAACCACAAAGCGGCCCGTTGGATTGACATAATACTTGGTAGCCGCGTCAAGCATGCTGGCGGGGATGACCGGCTTGACCACCAGGGTGCGGATATCGTCGGAGATACGCTCCTGGGCCACTTCGGGTGCGTGCTGAGCTGATACGACAACGGTATCCACGCGCACTGGGCGTTCACCGTCGTACTGCACGGTGACCTGCGCCTTGCCATCGGGGCGCAGGTAGGGCAGGCTGCCATCCTTGCGCACGGCGGCCAACCGGCGGGTCAGGGCATGGGCCAGGCTAATGGCCAACGGCATGTATTCGGGTGTCTCATCGCACGCATAGCCCATCATCATGCCCTGGTCGCCCGCGCCCACGGCGTCGTAGGCGTCGTGGGCGCCCTCGCCCGCGCGCTCCTCGTAGGCCTGATCCACGCCGCGCGCGATATCGGGCGACTGGGTGTTGATCGAGGTGAGCACGCCACAGGTCTGAAAGTCGAAGCCGTACTCAGCCTTGGTGTAGCCGATCTCGCGGATCGTCTCACGCACGATTGAGGGGATGTCAACATACCCCTCCTCCAGGGTGATCTCACCCATCACCAGCACCAGGCCAGTGCAGACGGCGGTCTCGCAGGCCACCCGCGCCATAGGGTCCTTGGCCAGCATAGCATCAAGGACAGCGTCGCTGATCTGATCGCAGATCTTGTCCGGGTGACCTTCCGTGACCGATTCGGAGGTGAAATACGAGGTACGACCTGCCTGAGCTTGTCCCGCTGAAGACGGCGTGGGTCGGGCGACAACGTCTACCATATGTTCTCCTTAGTTGTTGCGCCGTGTCATTGTTATGGACGCGCACCCGCCCGTCACTCCAGTTGGAGAACCGGGCAGGCGGATCGTACGTGTTGAGCCCCGTGTGCCCTATCCTACCGCGGACTACGTTGGCCGTCGGCAGGGGCTCCCAGGGTCCCCTGTGGGCGTGGGGCGCCCCCTACACGGATCACGCACTGCAGCTCTCATAGGCGACTAGGTGCCGCTCTCCCAGGAGTTCAGGTACGTGGTCTGCTCGTCGGTCAGCGTATCAATCGTGATGCCCATGGACAGCAGCTTGAGGCGGGCGATCTCACGGTCAATGTCAATCGGCACGGTGAACACCTTCGGCTGCAGGTTCTTGGCCTGCTGAACCAGGTACTCAGCCCCCAGCGCCTGGTTGGCAAAGCTCATATCCATCACGGCGGCCGGGTGCCCCTCGGCAGCCGACAGGTTGAGCAGGCGGCCGTCGGCCAGCAGGTAGATGCGCCGCCCGTCGGCCTGGCGATACTCCTGCACGAACTCACGCACTCTGCGCACCTGCGCGCCATCGGCCAGGGCCACGATGTTGATCTCGTCGTTGAAGTGGCCCGTGTTGGCCACGATGGCCCCATCCTTCATGCGGTCGAGGTGGGCGCGATCAATCACGTTCAGGTTGCCCGTGACCGTGATGAACACATCACCTTCGGCGGCGGCCTGCAGCAGCGGCATAACCCGGAAGCCGTCCATTACCGCCTCAATGGCCCGTGTGGGGTCTATTTCGGTGACGATCACGTCGGCACCCAGGCCCTTGGCCCGGGAGGCCACGCCACGGCCACACCAGCCGTACCCACAGACGACCATGTGCTTGCCCGCGATCAGCATGTTCGTGGCGCGCATCAGGCCGTCCATGGTGCTCTGACCGGTGCCGTAGCGGTTGTCAAAGAGGTGCTTGGTCAGGGCCTCGTTGACCGCCACAATGGGGAAGCGCAGCACGCCCTGGGCCTCCATGGAGCGCAGCCGGATCACCCCGGTGGTGGTCTCTTCGGTGCCGCCGATGATGGTAGGGATCAGGTCGGTGCGCTCCTTGTGAATAGACGACACCAGGTCACACCCGTCGTCCATGGTCAGCTGCGGCCGGTGATCCAGGGCTGCCTTGATATGCTTGTAGTAGGTGGCTTCGTCCTCACCCTTGATCGCGTAGGTGGCGATGCCGTAGTGGCCGACCAGCGCGGCGGCCACATCGTCTTGCGTAGAGAGGGGATTGGAGGCGCACAGCAGCAGGTCGGCTCCAGCAGCCTGCAGGGCCAGGGCCAGGTTGGCTGTCTCCGTGGTGATGTGCAGGCACCCGGACACGCGCAGTCCGGCCAGCGGCTTCTCCTTGGCGAAGCGCTCCTTGATCAGGTTTAGCACGGGCATTTGGGTGGCCGCCCATTCAATGCGCAGCTTGCCTGTATCGGCCAGGGCCAGGTTCTTCACGTCATGGCTGGGCACTGTCTGACTGACCATTGTCGTTTCTCCTCACTACCTAATTGACGCCCTTGGGGCAGAGGCCGCGCTCGAACGAGCCCGCCGATCCGCCCTGGCGGCTATTGCTTTGTCCGATACTTCTCGTAGGCGGCTATTGCTTTGTCCGATACTTCTCGTAGATGACGCCCAGGCGCTCCACGGCCTGAGGTGAGATGTAGCGGGGATCCGTCTGAATGGCGTGGGCCAGGGCATCGGCGCAGTCACAGGTGCGTTGCTGGGGGATGTTGGCGATCAAGGCCAGCAGGGCGCGCCGCACGGTGGCCACGTTTTCGGCGACCGTGTGCATCACCAGTTCCGCGCTGACCGACTCATGTCCATCATACCAGCAGTCGTAATCGGTCGCCTGGGCGATCATGGCGTAGCACATCTCGGCCTCCCGGGCCAGCTTGGCCTCGGGGATGGCCGTCATGCCGATGATGCTGACGCCCCACGAGCGGTACAGGTTGCTCTCGGCGCGGGTGGAGAACTGGGGACCTTCCATACAGAGGTATGTGCCACCGCGATGCACCGTAGCCCCCGTGCTCTGGCAGGCGTCAGCCACAATCGGGCTGAGCTGGGCGCAGAAGGGGTCGGCGAAGGGGATATGGCCGACGATACCACCGCCGAAGAACGTGCTTGGCCGGCCCTTGGTGCGGTCAATGATCTGGTCGGGCACGACCATGTGCCGGGGTACGATCTCCTCACGCATCGAGCCGACCGCGCTGGCGGCGATCAGGAACTCCACCCCCAGCGATTTGAGGGCGTAAATGTTGGCTCGGGCGTTGACCTCCGAGGGCAAGATAGGGTGCCCCTTACCATGACGGGGCAGGAAGGCCACGCGCACGCCGTCCAGGCTGCCCAGGGTGATCGCGTCGGAGGGCTCTCCAAACGGTGTGGAGACCCGCACCTCACGCACATCGCGCAGCTCCTCCATGGCATACAGCCCGCTGCCGCCCATCACCCCTACCCTTGCTCGCTCATCTGTCTCTGCCACGGTTCCTCCTCATGTAGCACCCGAAGTGTTTGCCCCGATCTTCTCTATAGTTACGCTCACGTGGTCGGCCCCGTGGAAGAGAAGCGGCACAAAAAAACAGCCTCTTCCTGAGAGGCTATCAGGCCAAAATGGGCGAGCGCGATCCGCGATGCTCCGCCTCCTATCGCATAGCATGGTAGCATAGGGCCTCAGTCTACGCAACGGTTATACTGCACGTGGTGGTGTTCCGCTCATGCCGCCTGGACGCGCCCATTGGAGCCGATAAGCGGGAGAAAGGGGATCTACGATGCGCCTCGACGTCCAACCAGTGATTGTAGCCGGCGGCTTTTCCTTCCCCGAAGGGCCGTCGTTCGACGCGGCCGGCGACCTCTACCTGGTCAATATCCACGCTGGCACGGTGTCCAGGATGACCCCTCAGGGCGTGGTGAGCACGTTCGTGACCACCGGCGGCGGCCCGAACGGCTCCAAGTTCCATGCCAATGGTCACCTCTATGTCTGCGAGGCCGGCCGGCGGGAGATCCTGGCTATCGCGCCTGATGGCACAATGCGTTCGGTGGCCGACAACTGCGCCGGCCAGCGTTTTGCCGGCCCCAACGACATGATCTTCGACGCCACGGGCGGCTTCTACTTCACCGATCCCCCCGGCTCTGACGCCCAGAATCCTATCGGCACGATCTACTATGTCTCGGCTGATGGAACCGTGCGGCGGGTGGCGGAGGGTCTGGCCTTTCCCAACGGCGTCGTCCTCTCCGCCGATAAGCGGACGCTCTTCTTTGGCGAAACATCACTGCAGCGGATCAGCCACTGCGCGGTGCGGCCTGATGGTAGCCTGGGCCCGTACGAGACGTTTTGCCAGTTGCCCCGCAAGGAGCTGCAGAAGGAGGAGGGACCCGACGGCATGGCCTTTGGGGCCGACGGGAGCCTCTACGCGGCCACCTATGGCCAGGGCTGTGTGTGGGTGATCTCGCCACAGGGTGAGACCGTGGCCGAGCTGCCCGCCGGCGGGCTCAACCCCACCAACGTGGCCTTCTGGGGCGAGTCGCTCTACGTGACCGAGACCCAGACAGACACGGTGCGCCGCCTGGACATCGGCGTGCGCGGCCAGCCGTTGCCCTGAAGCGTCCGCTCTGCCCTTCGGTCTGGATCGGCGGCGCGGCCCCTCGTGGTTGCTCAGCGGCTGCCAGCTAGGTAGGCGCGGGCCAGCGTGGCCGCGGCGGGGCGCGCCTGGCCAGGGCATGGTAGCCTTGCTTTTGCCTGCCGTGTTAGCGGCTGGCGCGCCGGGCCAGCCGGGCCAGACCATCACCTACTGCTCTGTGGGGTCTTCGACAAAGATCTGGTCGAGGCGCAGCCAGCCAGGCTTGGCCTCGCCCACGTAGTAGACGCCCTGCCGCTCCATGGGCACACCCGGGACGCCCAGCGTCAGACCAGCGGCGCGTAGGGCGGTCACCTCGCCAAAGGCGCTCGCCACCTGGGGTTGGCGGTCGGCGGGGTTATACAGGGTAATGCCCTGCTCGCCAGCCACCCCAGCGCGGTTGAGGTAGATTTCCTGGCGGCCCAGCGAGTAGTAGCGATAGGTGGACAAGGGCCGGTTGGCGTCCAGGTGGTCTCGCCCGGCCAGCACGTCGCTGATCAACACGCCGCCACGGCGTTGAGGTCGCCGCGCAGTGATACCCTGATCGCCCAGGGCGCGGCGGGTCACCTCGGCCTCCAGCGCGCGCAGCCGCCCGCGCAGCCGCTCGTAGCGCTGGCGCATGGGGATGAACTCGGCCTCGAACCGGCTGATCTCCTCTTTCTGGGCGGCGATAGCCCCCTCCAGGTCGGTGGCGCTGAGGGTCCCCAGGTCCTCCGGGTTCATGGCGTAACCTCTGGCTGGCTCGATGTGGACTCCTCGGCCTCTACGATGCCGCGCAGGCGCCCCAACGAGGTGCGCATAGCGCTGGCCCACAGCGTGGTCCCCACCGTCGAGCCGAGCAGGCGGCCCAGCACGCGGCCCTCCAGGCCAACGGTGGCCTCGTAGGTCACCTCAGTCAGGCCCTCGCGGTGCTGAAACAGCCAGTGGCCCTCCACGAGCAGGCCGCTGGTAGCCCGGAACCCGATCTCCTCATTGAGCCGGTACAGGGTGATCTGCTGGCTGCTTTCCTCACGCACCAGCGGACCCAGCTTAACCACCCAGCGGAACCGGGCGCCGACGCCCACCGGCGCGCTCTCCACCTCCCCGACGCGTTCGCTACTGATCACACCGGTGACCCACCGGCGGGCCTGGGCGCCGTCGGCGACTAGCGCGAACACCCGCTGCACCGGCGCGCGAAATGTGGCCACCTCATGGATGTTCACCATGTCCTCCTCCGTGTGCCTTCCACCGCCGCCGTCCGGCTTTGCCACCCCTGGCCTCAGGCCCCGCGTCAGGCGGCCGCTCGGTCCAACCCGGTTGCCTCCATGGTCCCCGCCGCAGGGGCTGCTGGCTGGGCCCGCCATCGTCGTCACGCAGCCGCAGCACCCCCTGGCGGGCGTCAATGCCCTCCACCGTGGCCACCTGGCCATCGTCCCCAGTGACTCGGTCGCCCAGCATGGGCAGATCACCCGCGTCGAAGCCGCGCAGGTCCAGCCGCTCATCGCCTAGCAGCGCCAGCAGGCCGGCCGGTTCCAACACACTGGCCCCCGCTCCGGGGGGGCTAGTAGATAGGGCCATGGCCTGGGGATGGGCGGCCAGATCCTGGGTGGTGGCCACCCTCAGGACGCTGGCCGTGGTGGGGCACTGGGGGCTGTCCAGCACCTGCTGGGGACCAAAGACGACCGCCGCCAGGTACCGCGCGCCCGCATCCGGGCAGACGAGCACCAGCGTCTGAGGGGCCAGATCATCCAGCGCGCACCTGGCCAGGATCACCGCGCCGCCAGCCTCGCGCCGCAAGCCGGCTACTCCGCTCACCGGCGTCTCGCCGCGCCAGCGGAGGCCGTGGGCAGGCGCACCAGCAAGGCCTCCAGCACCAGGCGCGGGGTCACGTTGCGCTCCACATCGTCGGCGGCCTGGCGCAGCAGGCCCACGGCGTCGCGGATGCCCCCCCGGGTTAGCCGCGCGGCCTGTTCCTCCAGGCGCTCAAAATGGCGGGTGTAGACGACCAACTCGGGCAAACCTTCGGCGATGACCAGCAGATCGCGCACCCAGCGCAGCAGCAGATCCAACACTGTGGCGGCCATCTGGCGGTTTTCGTTGAAGCTATCGCGATCCAGAAACCCGGGCACCGCCTGCACGCGCGCCTTGACCTCCAGATCGAGCAGGCCACCGACCCGCTGCACCAGCGCGTCGTGCTCACCCACAAGCTGTGGCGAACTGGCCGCCTGGTAGGCCCAGCCAGGCCGGCCGGCGGAGAGCGCGGCCAGGGTGCGCGCCTGACTTGGCGCCGTACCGCAACGCCCCTCCAGCCAGGCGGCAATGCGGGCAGGCGGCACTGGGCAGAGGGCCAGCGCCTGGCAGCGCGACCGAATGGTGGCCGACAGCGCCTCCTCGTCGGTCGCGGTCAGCAGCAGCAGTGCATGGCCGGGCGGTTCCTCCAGCGTCTTGAGCAGGGCGTTGGCCGCCGCCTCGTTGAGCAGGTTGGCCTCGCGGATGATCTGCACGGAGCGGCGGGCCTGGTAGGGCCGCAGGCCTACCCGCCCCTCCATCTGCCTGATCTGGTCCACCGTGATATCTCGCTTGTCGGGCAGGCGGGCCACCGTGGAGACATCGGGGTGGCTGCCCGAGAGCGCCAGCCGGCACTGCGGGCAGCGCCGGCATGGGGCCACCTCTCCTGGCCCTGGCTCGCACACCAGCGCCAGGGCCAGTTCGCGGGCAATGGTACCCTTGCCCACCTGGGGCGGGCCGCTCAGCAGATAGGCGTGGGCCAGGTCTCCACGATCCACACCCTGCCGCAGCATGGTGATCGCTGCGTCATGGCCCACGACGTCCCACTGGCCCGGGGCAAGAGCAGAGCTGGCCATTCAGAGGATATTCACTCGGCCGGTGCGGCGGTATTGGGCCAACACGTGGCGGACGCGGCGGCGCAGTCCCTGGTCAGGATCGTTGCGCATGGCCTCCAGGGCGGCCACGACCTGGCCCTCATGCGAGCGGGATGAGCCGTCGCAGAGGGCATGCGGCACATGGCCGCGCACCTTCACATCGTGGTCAGCCACCATCTCCAGCCAGCGGTCCCACACAGGCTCGTAGTCAGCCTTCAGATGGCAGGGGCAAAGCTGCTGAACCGCCTGCTTGCGCACGTGCGCGTCGGTGTGGCGGGTCAGTTCCAGGATGTCAGCTTCGTGAACCTGGGCCATCATCGGCGCTACCTCCTTAACCAGCCACCTCGACCAGCGGCCTGAGCTATCCATCTTATCGTAGCATACCCGGTATACTAGCCACTGTGAAAAGAACGCGCCGGAACCGTGGGCGACTAGTCCAGGCCGGGCGGACTATAGGGCACGGGGCGCTCGACAGAGGTGGCAATGGCGTTGAAGGTGGCTATCGTCCATGATTACCTGAACCAGATGGGCGGCGCGGAGAAGGTGGTGGAGGTGTTTTGCTCCATGTTCCCCGACAGCCCTGTCTACACGTCCGTCTATGACCCGGCGGCCATGTCGCCCTTCTGGCGCACCCGCGATGTGCGGACCAGCTTTATCCAGCGCATCTCCCCCCGGCTAGGTATCGCCCGCGCCCTGTTACCCCTCTACCCGGTGGCCTTTGAGTCGTTCGACTTCCAGGGCTACGATGTAGTGCTCAGCTCCACCACCACCTTTGCCAAGGGTATCGTGACCCGGCCAGAGACGTGTCATGTCTGCTACTGCAACAACCCCAGCCGCTACGCCTGGATGTATCACGAGTATGTGGCCCGTGATCGGCTGGGCAGCACGGCCCGGCGCGTGCTGCCCTATGTTGTCTCGCCGCTGCGCGTGTGGGACTACGCGGCGGCGCAACGGGTGGACCAGTTTGTGGCCGGGTCTTTCAACAGCGCGCGGCGCATCCATAAGTTCTACCGCCGCGACTCGGTGGTGGTGCAGTCACCGATTGATGTGAACGCCTACACGCCCTCGCCCACCCAGGACGACTATTTTCTGATCGTGTCGCGGCTGCAGTCCTATAAGCGGATTGATCTGGCTATCGAGGCGTTCAATCGGCTGCGCTGGCCGCTGCGCATTATCGGCAGCGGACCTGACGCGGCGCGCTTGCGTGGGCTGGCTGGCCCGACAGTACAGCTGATGGGGCGCCAACCTGATGAAGTCGTCCGGGAGCACTATAGCCGTTGCCAGGCCTTTATCTTTCCCGGTGAGGAGGACTTTGGCCTGACCCCGCTGGAGGCCCAGGCCTCGGGCCGTCCCGTGCTGGCCTACGGTGCCGGCGGCGCCCTGGAGACCGTGCGGCCCGGCCAGACGGGAGCCTTCTTTGGCGAGCAGAGCGTGGATGCCCTGGTCACCGCGTTGCGCGGCTTTGACCCGGCGCGGTTTGATCCGCGTGCGGCGCGGGCCAACGCCCAGCGGTTTGACGTCTCGGTCTTCAAGGATCGGTTGGGCGCCGTGATTGATACGGCCTACAGCCGCCACCGCGCCGCGTTGGACGGTGTGGGGCAGCCGCTAGCCTGATCCTGTTTTGGGGCGCCATCACCCCACCCTGCCGGTCGCGCACTCTCCAGGCCGCCTGTTTCCGGTATGCCGCTCTAACCGCTATTGATGCGGATAGTGCTTGGCGGGCCGACCGCTCTGGCCATCAGCCCGAGGCCGAGGTCACATGCCGGCGCTGGAGAGGAGACGACAATGATGTGGCGACATGGTCCCATGATGATCACAGCGGCTGCCGGGGTGCCCAGCAATGCCCGCCGCCGCGCCGCGTCCATCCTGACCTCCCTGGAGGCGACCGGCCACTGCCATCAGGTGGTCGAACGCGGCGCCGCCGAGCTATGGGATAGCCGGGGCGAGCTCTTTCTGCGCATCCTGACCGACCGGGCCACCATTGTTCACGAGGAGCACCGGCCAATCACGCTGCTCCGCGGCGTCTACCGCGTCTGGTAGCCGTGCGGCGTTCGCGGGTCCCACCTGCACACGGCTGGTCAACATTCTGTTCTAGGGCCTGGATCGGGCTGCCGTGCCAGCCAGCGGCCCACACCGCGCTCCCACGGCGCCAGGAGGGGCGGCCTTGAGGTTGTGTGCAACGAGAACGCTGGGGCCTGGCTGGTCCCTAGCCGTTGGCGGGAGGGTGGCCCACCTCGCCCCTGCCCTCTGTTGCTCGGGCGAGTGGCGCCTCCTCGCCCCCGCCTGGAGCATCCTCCACGATCCGCTCATCAACGTCCGCTCCGGGGTCAACCTGAACAACCCCTATCTCGTCATCGTCCAGGCCCGGGGCGTCGTCAATGACCACCGCATCGCCGCCTGCGTCCAGGGCCTCCTCCACGATGAGCCCATTGATCTCGGCGCGGTGGTGAACCTGAACAACCCCTATCTCGGTGTCGTCCATGCCCGGGGTGTCGTCAATTGTCAGCGCATCGCCGCCCGCGCTGAGGGCATCCTCAACCAAGAGGCCGTTGATGTCCGCTCCGTGGTCAACGTCCATCCCGTTGATCTCGTCGTCGTCCTCGCTGAGGTCCTCCACGATGACCTCGCCCGCCGGCGCCGGCCAGCCAGGCTCTTCGCCGCTCACATCGGGGTCGCTGATCGGGGAGATCGGCCACGCCGGGGCCTGCTCAATAGTGGGGCGCTCATACAGCGTAAAGGTCAGGGTGCTGTTGCGGATGGCCACCAGCCCCTCTGGCGCGTGGAGATACAGGATGTGGCTGGCGCCGGCGCGATAGCGGCGCACATCTACCGATGCTTGATAGGCACCGGGTTCGCTCAAGGGGGCCATGCGGCCCTGAGCCAGCGGCGTGGCCTCCGCTGCCAACTCGATAGCTTGGTCAGAGCCTGGAGGGGTCGCCGCATTGTTCGGGGCGGCCACGGGCGGCGACGCCGACCACAGTGACCAGCGTGGCGCATCACCACGGCTGACTCCGCCGGCCACGTCGTCAGGCGCCGTGCCGAAGGGAACACGTGTAAGCCGGCAGCGCACCGTCAGGATATCGTCCTGGCCGACCAGCGCGGGGTGCCGACCAGGCTCGTGCAGCCAGGCCACCGCTGTTTCATGCAGCCCACGGCGCACGGCTGTCTCCGCCGGGCTGCCGATGTTGCGGGCCCGGTCCACCACCATACCGCCGGTCAGGCGCGCCACCTCGCAGGCGGCGGCCAGGGGCAGGATGGCGTGGTCGGCGCCCTCGCCCTCGGCGGCGATCACGGCCATGGCGGTGAAACCATGACGCTGCAGGACATGGCGAAAGCGCACCCGGTGCGCCGTGGCCAGGTCGCGCAGGCGGCCATCCAGCCGTGCGCCCCCGGCGGCGCGGTCAAACGGCGAGTACGCCTGCACATGCTCATCCTGGTCAACCAGGGCTGTACTGATCACCAGGCGGCCCGCGCCACCACGCTGCCCCATGGTCAGCCTGCCCCAGTAGGGCGAGGCGGCCAGCCCGTCGTCGGTCTCCAGCAGCCAGCGATCGGGCGCCCCGCCCCATAGGTAGAGGGCCAGCGTCTGAGGGGTGGGCAGCGGCCCATAGGGCAGCCACACCACGTAGGGACCGGTGTCGGTGCGCTCCTCGTGCGACATCGTCATAGTGTCCTATTATCCGGCTCGTCCGGCCTCCCACGCAGCAGTTCCTCAATGTCCCGGATAATCGAGTCGCTGAGCGGGGTCAGCGGCTCCGTCACCGTCTGGCCGTCGGCGTACTCCTCCTCCAGCTCGGCGATGTGCGCCTTGAGGTCGCTATTCTCAGCGGAGAGCTTCTCCATCATCTCATCCAGGTAGGTCGCCGCCGAGCGCACGCTCTCCAGGTCGGGCCGCACATTGAGTAGGCCACAGAGCACATGCAGCAGGCCATAGGTCACCCGCGGGTTCCAGGCCATATGGGCGTAGTGGGGAGCGTGCGCCCACAGGCTATAGGCGTCGAGGCCGTGCTGTCGGGCGGCCAGCAGCAGGGTCGTGTGCATTGAACTGGGGCCAGTGTAGTCAATAAAGCTGCAGCCCAGGCGAGCCACCTCGTCCTTCAGCTCCGCCCGGCTGACCACCGCCGAGATGCGCGGCGGGCGGGTGTGGGGCACGCGGTCGTACAGGCCCCCGAGGGTGACCAACCGGCGGGCCCCGAACTGCTCGGCAGCGGCGATCAGCGCCCCGATATAGTCGTCCCAGCGCAGGCCAGGCTCGACGCCACTGAGCAACAGCAGGTCCGATGTGCCCACATCGTCGCGCCAGTAATACAGGTCGTTGCTGGGCAGGGTAACCTCCTCAATCAGGCCATCCTGGATGCGCGCAAGTGGCCGCGTCGAGGTTAGATCGTAGCAGTCGCCCACGCTCAGGCTGCCCAGCGGGGTGGCTTTCAGCGACTCCACCAGATGGCTGACCGTATGCGTGGCCACGTCAGCCGCGTTGGGCCAGCCGGCAAAGCCAGCCACCAGTGTGGGCTGGCGTAGTTCCGGTCGCGCCAATAACTGCACCCGTTCCATTCTTTCATCTCCTCGCTTCAGTCTACCCGCCCCAGTCCCTTGGGGCCAGCAGCGCTCAGCCGCCCGAAGCTGACCGAGGCCGCTACTCGGCCATCACGGGGCACGCGCCCGTCTGGTCGGGGCCGCCGAAGGGACCATGTGGGAGGTCGTGGTAGAGGTAGCCGCGCACGTCCGCGCCGCTGGTTCGCGCCGTGGCAATGATGGCCAGCCGCGCCTGCAGCCATGCCGCCTGCTGGTCGGGCGCGCCAGGGCAGCCATCGGCGACAATCAGTAGGGGTTTGCCTAGCGCGGCGGCGCGGCGGAGCATCTGGCGCAGCGCGACGTGATCGCCGAACCCGGTCGGTAGGGCCTCCGCGTCCGCCCCGGTAGGTGTGGCGGGGGGCAGCACGACCGAGGGGCCACAGGAGAGCCCAACCAGATCCAGGCTATCATGCAGTTCCAGGAGGTAGTTGCCGTGGCCCAGGGGAGGGTGGAACACTCCGTCGCTCAACACGCGCAGTGGCAGCCAGTTCCATAGGTAATCGGCGGCGGCCACGGCGGCCCGGTCGGTCAGCGACGCGGCGCGGCGTGGCGCAAACGGTTGGATGTGGTGACCAATGATGGCCACAGGCGGGCCGGGTAGGCGGGGGCCATGCCGTGGCGTGGCGTGGCGCAGGGTGCGCCGGGCCGCGCCGTGGGCATGCAGGAACGCGCGCAGGGTGCGGCGCAGCCCCCAGGTGGCCGGCGTAGCCATGCCCAGGCGCCAGGGCGTGGCCCGGCGGGCCCCTGGTTGCTGGGCGGCGCGCAAGGCCAATTCGGTGGGCCGATCAATGGTCACGTAGTAGGTCACCAGATCGCCCACCTCCTCCACCACGCGCACGACATAGCGGCAGAACAGTTGCACCGCATCGCCACGCAGCCAGCCCCGGCTGGTCTGGAACCACAACGGGTCATGGCCCCGATGCAAGGTCAGGATCGGCTCAATACCCGCGTCGCGCAGGGCCAGCAGCCGCTGGCGCAGCGCCCGAAAGACGGCCTCGTTCCACAGACCGGGCTCTTGCTCCACGGTGGCCCAATCAACAGCCACCCGGCACGCGGTGTAGCTCAGGCCGGCCAGCAGCCTGCCCTCGTCGGCCCCCGCCTGCTGGTCGAGGATCACTGGTCCCCAGAGGAGCGGGGCGCCAGACGCCGCGCCGTGGACTGGGGTCATGGGTAGAGGTCCCCGTGTGATTGCACCGACCAGCGCACGGCGCCCGCACCCAGCGCCCGTAGCCTGGCCGTGGGCGTGGTCACATCGAAACCGCGTGACGCATGCACCACCAGCGTAGCCAGCACACCATCCGCGTCCTGGGCATAGGCCGTCAGATCAGCCACCGCGTAGTCCTGGCGCGCGTAGGTCAGGATGCCGTTCAAGGCCGACGGTTCGGCCAGCGAGATCTGCACCTGCCAGACGTTGGGCAGCGGCAGCCGCACACGCCGCTCCAGACGGGTCAGCAGAGATAATGTGAGCAGGACAGCGATGGTGGCCAGCGCGCCGATAGCGTACAGGCCAGCCCCCACGGCCATGCCCAATCCAGCGGCGACCCACAGGCTAGCCGCCGTGGTCAGTCCGCGCACCGCGTTGCCATCCTTGATGATCGTGCCACCGCCAATAAACCCGATGCCCGTGACGATCTGGGCGGCGATGCGCGTGGGGTCCACCCGGCCGTGCGGGTCGGGGAAGGCATAGGCGGAGACCAGGGTCATCACCGCCGCGCCCAGGGCCACCAGCGCATGCGTACGCATGCCCGCGTCCTTGCCGACCATCGCCCGTTGCAGGCCGATGCACAGGCCAATAGCCAGCGCGGCGGCCAGCCGCGCTATAGTCTGCTGCAATGGCAAAGATGTGGCGCCCACCATTTAGTCCCCCTCCATGCCCAGCGGCCTGGCCCTCCACCGTCCATGGTAGCACGGCGCCCGTCCCTGGGCAGCCCCGCATAGCCCCACGCTGAGCGACGCGAGGGTCAGGAAGTGGTCGTCGGCGCGGGGGCGCGCCCCGCTGAGGCCCCGGCCGGTTTATACTGAGGGCGTATGCATCGTGTTGAGAGGGACCCCGCTGTGCTGCCGGTGGACAAGCAGGCTGGCCTGCCGCCAGACTACCGGCCACCCGACCTGGTCGCCTATCCACGCGCCAACAAGCCTCTGCGGGTGCGCCAGCGGATCGTGGCCGACCTGGACGGCCTGCTAGACGCCTGCGCCGCCGCCGTGGGTGAGGCCCCACTGGTCGTCTCGGCCTACCGCTGCTATGCAGAGCAGGCCACTCTGTTCCAGTCCTATGTTCAGGATGAGCTGGCGGCGGGCCACCCGGCCCAGGAGGCTGATCGGCGGGCCAACACCTATTCGGCGCGGTCTGGGCACAGCGAACACCAGCTGGGCACCACCGTGGACCTGAGCGTGACTGAACTGGGCTATCAGCTGAGCCCATCGTTTGGCTCGACGGACGCCGGCTGCTGGCTGCTGGCCGCCGCCCACCGGTTTGGCTTTGCCTACTCCTACCCCGCCGGCAAGGAGCGCCTGACCGGCTATGTCTACGAGCCGTGGCATCTGCGCTGGGTCGGCCGAGACCTGGCCGCGCGGGTTCACGCCGCTGGCTACCTCGACCCGGCCTCACCCCTAACCCTGAGCCGCTGGCTGGCTAGCCTGACCGAGGTGGATCTATCGCCTTAGGTGAGTACACGATGAACGTTTGGAGCAGTCGCCCCCCTCACGGGGAGGCCGAGCAGGACCGAAGTAGCGGGGAGAAGAGAATGAGCGCAATGGACCCAGCAATCGTCTACACGACACCCACCTGACCCTGGTGCCGCCATGTCAAGGAGTTCCTTGGCGCCAGGGGCATCGCCTACAAAGAGGTTGACGTCAGCCACGATCAGCAGGCCGCCCAGGAGATGGTCCGCCGCACCGGCCAGATGGGCGTGCCGGTCACGGTGATTGATGGGCAGGCCGTGGTGGGGTTTGATCGCCCCCGGCTGGAGGCGCTGCTCGCCGCCCGCCCGAAGGGTGGTTCGGCCCCCTTTGGGGCAGCAGTCAAGCCTGTTGCGGGCGGCGTGTTGGTGGGTCGGGTGCGCCCCGCGTCGGTGGCCGATGCCGCCGGACTGCGCGTGGGCGATGTGCTCACGCGGGTGGGCGACCACCCCATCACCGATGCGGGGGCGCTGGTCACCGCCCTGGCCGCCGACGCGGAGGCGGCCCTGACCGTGCTACGCAATGGTCAGGAGCTGACCCTGCGCGCCCATGGGCGCTGAGTGGCGGGCGCGGCGCTGCTGGCCCGCCCTGGCTCGGGCCACGGCGCATGGCGTGGTGGTTCGCTCGGGGGTCAGCCGGTATACTCTAACAAGCTCTACTCAGGATCATGGATGGGGAGGTTGCCGTGGAGACATATCGGGTGGGCCTTGTGCCGGGGCCGACGGCGGTTCCCCCAGAGGTGCGCGCCTGCTATGCCCGCGATTACGGGTCGTCTGACCTGGAGCCGGAGTTTGCCGCGCTGTATCGGGACACCCAGGCCCTGCTGGGCCACATGCTGCGCTCGGCCACGCCGCCCCTGATCATGATGGGCGAGGCCATGGTCACGCTGTGGGGCGCTCTGCGTAGCTGCGTCGCGCCCGGCGACCGGGTGCTGGCCGTGGGCACGGGGTTGTTCGGCTACGGGGTCGCTGAGATGGCCCGCGCCTGTGGGGCGACCGTGGAGATCGTGGGCTTCGAGCACGAGGAGATCGCCGACCCCAGCCGGGTGGAGGACGCGATCCGCCGCGTGCGCCCGCGCATGGTCACGATGATCCACTGTGAAACCCCATCGGGCACGCTCAACCCGGTTCGTGAGGTGGGGGAGGCCGTGCGCCGGGTCGGTGATGGCGCGCTGTTCTACGTGGACGCCGTGGCCAGCGCCGGCGGCGCCCCCCTGGACGTTGAGCAGTGGGGCATTGACCTGTGCCTGGTGGGTACCCAGAAGGTGCTCTCCTGCCTACCAGACCTGGGTATTCTGACTGTCTCGCCCCGCGCCTGGGAGAGGGCACGCCAGGTCGGCTACACCGGCTATGATGCCCTGTTGCCCTTTGAGCAGGCCGCCCAGACCGGCTATTTCCCCTACACCTTCTCCTGGCCCGCCGTGGCCGCCCTGCGCGTGGCGGTGAGCCGCTTGCTCGATGAGGGGGTGGAGGCCTCTATCGTCCGCCATGCCCGCGTGGCTGCTCTGTGCCGCCGCCGGGCCGCCGAGTGCGGCGTGGCCCTGTTCCCCCGCGACGAACGGGGCAGCGCGCCCACGGTCACCGCGCTGCGGGTGCCCCAGCGCATCGGCTGGCCAGCGCTGGATGCCGCGCTGCGTCAGCGCGGCGTGGTCGTCGGCGGCTCCTACGGCCCCCTGGCCGGCCATGTCTTGCGCATCGGCCATATGGGTACCCAGGCTGACGAGGCGCTTGTGGCTGCCGGCATGGACGCCCTCCAGGAGATCGTTCAGGCCTCCTGAGCGACGCCCCGGCCACCGATGCGGACGAAGATCAGAGGGGGTAGCCGGCCGCCCAGGCCGGCACCGCGCGCTCGTAGGCTGCGGCCAGGGCCAGCACGCCCGCGTCGTCAAAGCGCCTCCCCACGATCTGCAGGCCCACGGGCAGGCTATCGTCGCCCAGCCCACAGGGTACGCTGATCGCCGGCTGGCCGGTCAGGTTGAACGGGTAGGTGAAGGGGGTCCACCACAGCCAGGGTACTCGCTCACCGCCCTCTGGGGCCTGCCACCCCTGTGGCCAGCGCGGCGCGATGACGCCAGCCGCGAAGGCGGTGGTAGGCATGGTGGGGCAGATCAGCGCGTCGTACCGGACCATAAAGGCGTGCGCCGCCGCCGCGTACTCCGCGCGGCGCAGCAGGGCGCGCATCACGTCGGCCCCCGAGTAGCCTTCGGCAGCGGTGATCAGCTGGCGCAGGCCAGGGTCGAACTGGCCGACCTGCGCCGCCGTGAGGCCGTCGGCGGCGGTGGCCCGACCGCAGGCCCACAGAACCTCAAACACCTCGGCCATGCCGTCCAGGGGGAAAGCGGCGTCCTCGACGACACAGCCCAGCGCCTCGAAGGCGCCACGGGCCTGGGCCACGCGGGCGGCCACATCGGGGGCCACCGATGCGTCGCCTGGCGCGGCGACCCAGGCCACCCGCCGGCCACGCACATCGGCCTGTACGTGCGCGGCGTAGGGCCGCGCCGGGTCTGGTGGCAGGGCCATGTGGTCGCGGGGGTGTGGCCCGGCCAGCACATCTAGCAGCAGCGCGGCGTCCTCCACCGTGCGGGTCATTGGCCCGGCCACGGAGAGCATCTCGGTGGAGCTGGCCGGCCAGACGGGCACGCGGCCCAGCGAGGGCTTGTGGCCCACCACGCCGCAATAGCTGGCCGGGATGCGGATAGAGCCACCAGCGTCGCTGCCCACGGCCAGTGGGGCCATCAGGCCGGCCAGCGCCGCCGCGGCCCCACCGCTCGACCCGCCGGCCGTCTTGCTGGTGTCCCAGGGGTTTGTGGTGACCCCCTCCAGGGGCGAGTCTGTGACCCCCTTCCAGCCGAACTCGGGCGTGGTCGTCTTGCCCACGGCCACCGTGCCGGCGGCGCGCAGCCGCTGAACCACCGGCGAATCCGTATCGGGCTGGTAGTCGGCCCATGGCCGCGACCCCTTGGCCGTGCGGGCGCCTCTGGTCAGAAACAGGTCCTTGATCGAGACGGGCACACCATCCAGGGCACTGAGCGGAGCGCCGGCGGCCCAGCGTCGCTCGGACGCCCGCGCCTCCTGCAGGGCGCTCTCGGCCAGCACCAGGCAAAAAGCGTTGATCGTGGGGTTGCGCTGCTCGATGCGTCGCAGGACGCGGTCGGTCACCTCCACCGGCGACAGAGCCCTATCCGCATACAACCGGGCAAGCCGCGCCCCCGACATAGCCAGTATGTCGTCACCACTCATAGCAGTACTCCACGACGCCTTGACGCCTCAATACATGGCCATGCCGCCGTTAATCTCAATCGTCTCGCCCGTGATATAGGAGCTCTGGGCCAGGCCCAGGAAGGCGATCGCCTCGGCGACCTCCTCTGAGGAACCCGCCCGACCCAGGGGCACCGTGCCCAGCATGCCGGCCAGGGCGGCGGGTGAGGTAAACACCTCATGGTAGCGCGTATCAATCACGCCGGGGGCGACCGCGTTAACCCGCACGCCGTGGGGGGCCAGTTCCCTGGCCAGACCCTTTGTGAAGGCGATCACACCAGCTTTTGCCGCCGCGTACGCCGTGGCCCCCGGCCCGCCGCCGTTGCGCCCTGCTACTGAGGAGACATTGACGATCGCCCCCACGCGGCGCTCGATCATGGCTGGAGCCACGGCCTGGCAGCACAGGAAGGCGCTGGTCAGGTTCACGGCCAGCGTCTCATTCCATAGCTCCAGCGACATGCCCAGGATCGGCTGCCGCTTGATCAGGGTACCCGCGTTGTTGACCAGGATATCAATGGGACCCAGCGCCCCGGTGGTCACGGAAACCATACGCTCCACGTCGTCAGCGCTGGAGACGTCGGCCTGCACCGCGATGGCCCGGCCACCGCGCGCCTCGATCTCCTCCACGGTCTCCTGTGCCCCGGCGTCGTTTGCCCGGTAGTTGACGGCCACGGCGGCGCCGCGTTCAGCCAGCAGAATCGCCGTGGCCCGTCCGATGCCGCTGCTGGCCCCGGTGACCAGGGCCACCACGCCAGCCACTGTCCTGCCCTGACTATGCATCTGTCCTCCTCATAATCTGGCCTCCTAACTGATGGATCTGTGCTGGCCCAGGGGATGAAGCAGCCAGTAACCACCGAACCGGGTGTGCCTGCAGTGCCAGCTGTATTGGCTGTATTGGCTGCATTGTAGCACCAGCTACTCACCGAGCGCGGGCCGTGGTAGCATGAAGACACACGCCATTCTGACAGGCGACTAGCGGGCGGCCTGACCGAGGTCGGTGGCCGGGGCGAACTGGGCTATAAAGCTGGAGATCCGGTCACTGGATATGCCGCGCAGGGCCAGATCGGCGCGCACCGCGTCGGCGGAGGCAGGCACGTAGGCCACCACGGCCCGCGCTGGCCGACCACCCTGTGCGCCTGGCTGCAGGGTATACCCACCAGCGGCGGCGGGAATCAGCAGTGACGAGTAGGGAGCCAGGTCCACTGGCGCTGTCCCGGGGACCGTGCGCGCGGTCAGGGGCTGGTCAAGCGCGCACACGGCCACCGCGCTGCCGTGGGTTGATAGCTCACCGGCCACGCCCGCCTCAATCAGCTCCAGGCAAAAGTATTGGCCGGCGATCAGCATGGCCCGGCCACTGCCCGGGACCTCCAGCGTTTGCACGGCGCCTTTAGTGTAGCGGTGGTAATCCAGCACCTGCCGCGCCTTGTCCACATGCAGCTCACGCGGCTTGCCAGCGGCGTCGGTGCGGTTCCAGTCGTAGATGCGGTAAGTGATGTCACTGGTTTGCTGCACCTCGTAGAGCACGATCCCAGCCCCGATGGCGTGGACGGCGCCTGCCGGCAGGTAGACTACATCGCCAGCCTGCACGGGCATGGATCGCAGTATCTCGTCTAGCTTGCCCTCGCCCACCAGGCGCGTGTACTCGTCGGGGGAGCTATCGCGCGAAAAGCCGTAGGTCAGCTCCGCGCCTGGCGCGGCGTCAATCACATACCAGCACTCCGTCTTGCCATAAGGCTGGCCCTCCTTGGCCCGCGCAAACGCGTCGTCGGGGTGTACCTGCACCGAGAGCGCCTCCTGGGCGTCAATCAGCTTGGTCAGCAGGGGGAACAGGGTATCAGGGGAGACGTGGCCGGTCAGGTCGCGGCCCAGTTCGGCGCGTAGCCCGCCGATCGAGCGGCCAGCCAGCGGCCCATTGGCTACCGTGTTCTCCTCGTAGATCTCCCACGACTCACCGATGGCCTTATCTGATGGAGCCGCCTTGCCTAACGTGTGGGCCAGGTTATGGCCACCCCACAACCGCTCGACATAGCGCGGCGTGATCAGCAGTGGATAGAGATCACCCATTGTCCTCTCCATAACAGCAACAGCCCCGGCTCTTGTGGAAGCCTGGCTAGACATAAAGCGCATTTCCTGGTAGACAGTATGGGGCACGGCAAGATACATGCCCCTGCTGGCGGTCGGCCACCATGACGATATCTGCTATAGAGATCACCGGGCAGTTTGTGGGCGCGTCCCCAGGCGTCCACTGCAAGGAGGCGGGTGCGCCGCGGCGCACGATTGTATAGGCGCGGGTGCGGCATACCACAGCGATGATAGAGCACGGCTCGCGGTAGACGGTGATCGAAAGGGGTTGGGGTCTCTTGGAGTGGCAACCATGGCCGGACCGTGATGGCGCGGTGCCGGTCGGTAGTCCGGGTGCGGTGTATGAGCAACTCAGCGCCGCCCACCTGGCCGCCTACTACGAGGCGCGCCACCGGTGGCAGCGTGACCAGCACGCGGCTGAGGCGCGCCGCCGCCATGCCCTGGAGTTTGCCCGCTACCTGGTCGAGATCGGCCGGCTCTCCGGCTGAGCGCATAACCAGTGTTCACAGTTGCTGGACGCCGCCAGTACACGGCAGCCCACATAACTTGGGTTTTCCCGTGTGGGCACCCAGGTTGGCGCGGGCGCGGGCCACTGGCGTATGCGCGCTAACGTGTACCCAGGATGGACTTTCGCGACGCGACGGGGCACACTAGGAGTGACCAACGGCCTCTCCAGCCCACGACCTGGCAGCGTAGCCGTCACTGGCCGCGGCCACGGGAGTGTGCCCTCCGATGTGCGCGAAAGGATGTCCACCGATGACGGAGCCGAGCATGACCGCCATGCCCCTGACCCAGCGCCCGGCCTGGCAAGCCCTGCAAGCCCACTATCAGGAGATGCGCGACCGCCACCTGCGCGACCTCTTCGCCCAGGACCCCGGCCGCGGTGAGCGCCTCACCGCCGAGGCCGTCGGCCTGTTCCTGGACTACTCCAAGAACCGCCTGACCGATCAGACACTGCGCCTCCTGCTGGACCTGGCCGAGGGGTGCGGCCTGCGGGAGCGCATTGAGGCCATGTTCACTGGCCAGAAGATCAACGTCACGGAGCAGCGCGCCGTGCTGCACGTGGCCCTGCGCGCGCCCAGAGACACGTCCATCGTGGTGGATGGCCAGAACGTTGTGCCGCAAGTCCACGCCGTGCTGGACCGCATGGCCGACTTCGCCGAGCGGGTGCGCGGTGGCCAGTGGACCGGCTACACGGGCAAGCGCATCCGCGCGATCGTCAACATCGGCATCGGCGGCTCTGACCTGGGCCCCGTGATGGCTTATGAGGCCCTACGCTACTACAGCGACCGCAACCTGACCTGCCGCTTTGTCTCCAACGTTGATGGCTCCGATTTCGCCGAGGCCACGCGCGACCTGGATGCCCGGGAGACCCTGTTTATCGTCTCGTCCAAGACCTTTACAACCATCGAAACGATGACCAACGCCCGCACGGCCCGGACGTGGTGCCTGCGCACGCTGGGCGACGAGGCGGCGGTGGCCAAACACTTTGTCGCCGTCTCTACCAACGCCGCCGAGGTAGCCAAGTTCGGCATAGATACGGCCAATATGTTCGAGTTCTGGGACTGGGTGGGCGGCCGCTACTCCTACGATTCGGCGATCGGCCTCTCCCTGATGATCGCTATCGGACCCGACGGATTCAGCCAGATGCTGGGCGGGTTTCACGCCATGGATGAGCACTTCCGCACCGCCCCCTTCGAGCGCAATCTGCCTGTCCTGCTGGCCCTGATTGGCCTGTGGTACAACGACTTCTTCGGCGCGCAGAACGTGGCCATTCTGCCCTATGACCACTACCTGAGCCGCTTCAGCGCCTACCTGCAGCAGCTGGATATGGAGAGCAACGGCAAGCATGTGGACTTGGATGGCGCTCCCGTGGACTATCAGACCGGGCCGATCATCTGGGGCACGCCCGGCACAAACGGTCAGCACGCCTATTATCAGCTGATCCATCAGGGCACCAGGTTGATCCCCTGCGACTTCATTGGTTTCAGCCAGACCCTCAACCCGCTGGGCGACCACCACGACCTGCTGATGGCCAACCTGTTTGCCCAGACGGAGGCGCTAGCCTTCGGTAAGACGGCCCAGGAGGTGGCCGCCCAGGGCGTGCCGGCCTACCAGGTGGCCCACCGCACGTTCGAGGGCAATCGGCCCACCAACACGATCATGGCCGAACGCCTCACCCCGGCCACCCTGGGCGCCCTGGTCGCCCTCTACGAGCACAAAGTATTTGTGCAAGGCACAATCTGGCGGATCAACTCGTTTGACCAGTGGGGCGTCGAACTGGGCAAGGCCCTGGCCATGCGCATCCTGCCAGAGCTCCAGTCCCCCGCCGACGCTCCACTGTCCCACGACAGCTCGACCAATGCGCTGATCCGCCGCTACCGCGAGCAGCGCGGCGACCCATCTTCCTAGAGGTCGGGGCGCTCCTGATCCGCTTCACTGCCCCGGTGGCGCCAGCGTATCTTGAACGACCCGCCCTCCGCGTCGGCGACTAACACGCCGCGCACAAGCAACAGGCGGATCTGCTGGTCCACGGTGATCCCCGTGGCGTCGGCCTGCTCCTTCAAGCGGGCCATCGTCTGGTCATCAAAAGTGAGCGCGTTATCCTTACCTAGCGCACCAAACAGGCGCTCCGCGGCCGTGGCGCCCTTCAGGGGCGTGCCACGGTCGGCGGCGCGCCGCGCCCGCGTGGCTTGCTGACCAGACAGAGCAGCCACCTGGCGAGCCAGATCGCCCGCGACGCGCTGCATCTCCGCTTCACGGGCCTCCTGCTGGGCGCGCAGCTTTGCGTAGCGGCGGCCAGCGTAATAGGCGCTGGCCCACCATGCTCCTGTCCCACCCAGTAGCAGGCCCAGCGTGGCCGCCACTGCTTCCCCTATCACAGCCGGTGCCCCCTTGTTCCTGATCGCGCCTACGCTGTCTGCTCCACTCATCATAGTGTACACAACCATTCAGCCGAAGAGGAATGTCATGTGTTGCCGATCTGCCGACATGCCCATCCGTCTGACTAGAGAGCGGAACACCTCTCGCCCTCTCTTGATCGGTTCATCTTTTCAATCCTGGGGCGGGCTGGAACCCAGGCGTTGCTGGGCCGCATGCCGCACCGCCTCGTCCTCGTAGGGGCTGTGCGCAAGGAGGTGGAGGCGTTCTCTGACCATCGGGAGAGCCAGGTCCGCATGCATGGCCTGGGCGACCTCGCGCAGTTCGCGGCGAGCCGACATGATCACCAGCGGGATACCCGCCGTGGCCGGGTTGGCGCCCGGACGCAGGCTCATCGCCGCGCCGTCCTTAACGCTGGGCATCATCAGCAGGAAAAGCTGCAACAAACAGGGCGCGAGATACGCTCCTGTAAACACTGCCACCCGAACTAGGCGTCGGGTCGGCTTTTCTGGGCAGAACCCCTTTTACTCAGAGAGTGGGCTCAGTTGGGATTATTTGGACAAAGCAGCTAGGGGCGTTGACGGTCCGGCCAACGGCAGGCTACGGTGAAGGGGGCTGCCAGCGACGACGCCTATGCAGCCAGCGGACCCGGAGGCAGGCGTGAAAACAGTCCCAGGAGTAGCGTCAGGAGAAGATCAATGAAGCGTTTTGGCCAGGTGATCGGTATTCGGCCCGAGTGCATTGAGGACTACAAGGCCCATCACGCCGCGATTTGGCCGGAGATCGCCCAGGCCATTCTGGATGCGGGCATCACCAACTATTCAATCTACCTGCGTGACAACACGCTGTTCTCCTACTACGAGTACGTTGGCCCGGAGAATGACTACCAGCAGCGCATGGCCGCCATGGCCCAGGCCCCACGTATGCGCGAGTGGTGGGACCTGATGCAGGCCATGCAGGCGCCCCGCCCAGACCGCGCGCCCGGCGAGTGGTGGGCCTCCATGGAGGAGGTGTTCCATTTGGGCTGATTTCCGCGTGCGGTCGGGATGCGGGTATGCGGAAGGGGGGACGCCACACTGGTGACTGACGCTTGTGCTGGGCCATCTGGTGAGCAGCACGGTGATACTGGCGGCCAACCCGTTGCTAGACACAGCTGGCGCAGACCCGACAGAGTGCAGGCGGCTCACCCACTGCCGCCGCGAACCAACTAAGGATCCGTTAAGCAATAAGTTCCCGATTGACTTCGTCAGCCTGTGGGCCGACGGGGGCAGAGCATCGCGGGCGTAGCGTGTAATTCCAGGTCGGAGAGGAGACATGGCGGTCCAGGTTGAGCG